>Ga0207714_1000045_pt1 | contig 69712 bp, 65 predicted proteins | sample PonA232FremontCA_2_FD_187270 | JGI IMG/M metagenome (GOLD analysis project Ga0207714, IMG submission 187270) | Marine sediment microbial community from Fremont, CA, USA - Pond A23 Sediment 2 (SPAdes) | ecosystem: Environmental > Aquatic > Marine > Unclassified | place: USA: Fremont, California... | reverse complement strand
GTGAACCCGTCTGTCCGGTAGATGCTATTTCATAATGGAAAGGAGAAATAAATTTATGAATATTACTATAGACAATAATGAATATGAAGCTCGTGCTGGTCAGACTATTTTAGATATTGCAAAAGAAAATGATATAGATATACCTACATTGTGTTATGACCCTCATTTAAGTATTACAGGTGCGTGTAGAATGTGTATGGTAGAAATGGAAAACGGTGGGTTAACCACAGCTTGTTCTACTCCTGTTACCGAGGGAATGAATATAAAAACTAAAAGTGAAAAAGTATGGAATAGAAGGAGAGAAATCCTCGATTTATTACTATCAGATCATAATATTGAATGTATGACCTGTGAAGCTGATGGAGATTGTAAGTTACAGGATTTAGCCTATGAATACAATATAGAGGAATCGTCATTTGATAGTGAAAATGATAGGGTTTTCGATTTTTATAAAGATAATGAATTTATTGAATTAGATCCGAATAAATGTATTCTGTGTGGAAAATGTATTCGAGTCGATAAAGAAGTACAATGTTCAGATGCTATTGAATTTATAGAAAGAGGTTTTCAAACTAAAGTTGGTACAACTTTAGACCAAGGTTTTGATAATGAAAAATCTACATGTGTTTTCTGTGGGCAGTGTGTAGAAATGTGTCCGACAGGGGCTTTAACATATATTCCTTCTAAAAAGCAAGCACGAAAAAAAGATTTTAGAAATGTAGTTACAACCTGTCCATACTGTGGAGTAGGTTGTCAGTTAGAATTAAGAATCAAAGATGATGAAATCATAGAAGTTGGTTCTGTATATAGAGATGGAACTCCTAATCCTGCTGGTGAAGCATGTGTAAAAGGAAGATTTGGTCTTCAATTTGTGAATCATCCTGACCGTTTAAGAAAACCTTTAATTAGAAAAGATGGTGAACTGGTTGAAAGCGAATGGGATGAAGCTTTAGATTATGTAGCTAAAAGATTTTCTGAAATCAAAGAAAAACATGGACCTAAAGCTATGGCGGGATTAAGTTCAGCTAAATGTACAAATGAAGAAAACTACTTGATGCAGAAGTTTATGAGGGCAGTAATTGGAACTAATTCTGTTGATCATTGTGCTAGGCTTTGTCATGCTTCAACCGTTACTGGTTTAGTAAAAGCATTTGGTTCAGGAGCAATGACAAATTCAATTGGAGAAATTGAAGGAGCTGACGTAATATTTATAACCGGCTCGAACCCTACAGAAAATCATCCAGTTATAGGGAGTAAAATTAAAAAAGCATATAAAAATGGTACAAAAATAATAGTAGCAGATCCCAGAGATATTGAATTTTCTCCTCTAGCAGAAGTATCTTTAAATCAGAAACCGGGATCTGATGTGGCATTATTAAATGGTTTAATGCATGTAATAATTAAAGAAGATTTACATGATAAAGAATTTATAAATGATAGAACAGAAAATTTTGAAATCGTAAAAGAAGTTGTAGCAGAATATACACCGGAAAAGGTAGAAGAAATAACTGGTATTGACAAAGAAGATATTATTAAAGCTGCCAAAATATTTGGTAAGGCTGATAAAGGTGCTATATATTTTGCGATGGGAATAACACAGCATAGAACTGGTACTGACAATGTTTTATCTGTTGCTAATCTTGCTATGTTAACAGGAAATGTAGGATTTGAAAGTACAGGTGTAAATCCTTTAAGAGGTCAAAATAATGTTCAAGGTGCTTGTGATCTTGGAGCATTATCTAATGTTTATCCTGGGTATCAATCAGTTGAAGATCCAGACATTAGAAAGAAATTTAGTGACTATTGGGATGCTGATGACTTGTCTTCAGAAGTAGGATTAACTGTAGTTGAAATATTTAATGAAGTTAATAAAGGTAATCTACACGGCTTATATATAATGGGCGAAAATCCTATGATTTCTGATCCTGATCAAACTCATATCCAAAAAGCTCTTGAAGATGTTGAGTTTTTAGTTGTTCAGGACATATTCCTTAGTGATACAGCAGAATATGCTGATGTAGTATTACCGGCAGCAAGTTTTGCCGAAAAAAATGGAACCTTTACAAATACTGAAAGAAGAGTTCAAAAAGTTAAAAAAGCTGTTCCTGCTCCAGGTGTAGCGAAACCTGATTGGGAGATTATAGTAGAGATTGCTAATCGAATGGGTTATGAAATGGAATATAATAATCCGTCAGAGATATTGGATGAGATTGCAGATTTAACTCCTATCTATGGAGGTATAAGAGCAAAACGATTAGGTGAAACTGGCTTACAATGGCCATGTTTAGATGAAGAACATCCAGGAACTAAATTCTTGCATGAAGGAGAGTTTTCAAGAGGAAAAGGTAAATTTAACTCTGTAACCTATATACCTCCAGCTGAATCTGCTGATGAAGAATATCCATATATAATGATGACAGGTAGAATGCTTTATCATTTTCATACCGGGACTATGACTAGAAATTCAAAATCGATTGATAATCATTCCCCAGATGCTTATGTAGAAATTAATAAAAAAGATGCTAAAGAATTAGGTATTGAAAATAAGGATAGAGTGAAAGTTACTTCTAGAAGAGGTAAAGTAGAAACGTATGCCAAGGTAGGTGAAAGGGTAAGTAAAGGACAAATCTTTATGCCATTCCATTATGCTGAAAGTCCAGCTAATCGTTTAACTAATCCTGTATTAGATGAAGATGCTAAAATACCTGAGTTAAAGGTAACCGCTGTAAGTTTAGAAAAGCTAAATTAAAGGATGATTTATATGAATGCTATAATATTAGCAGGTGGTAAAAGTTCAAGGTTTGGTTCTAATAAGGCTATGTACAAACTAGACCAAAAACCTATGTTAGAAAACATTATAGAAAAATTAGAACCTTTTTTCAACAAAATATATATTATAGGAAATGAAAAACAGGAATTGAAGGGAATTAAGGGAAAAATTGAATATTTAACAGATAAAATCCCAGATAAAGGTCCATTAGGAGGGTTATATACTGGTTTATCAAAGACTGATAGCCAATTTAATTACCTACAGGCTTGTGATATGCCATTTATCTGTGAGGATTATTTAAACTTCATGCAATGTTATGTAGATAAAGATAGCAAATATGAGGCATATATTCCTGAAAAAGGAGGTTATTTAGAACCCTTTGTAGGTATTTATAACAAAAATATAAAAGAAGAAATATTGAAATTGATTAAAAAAGATCAACTTAACTTTGATTATTTATTCAATAAGATAAATATCAAAAAGATTCCTGAAGAAGAAATAGAAAAGGTAGCGGATACCAAAAGAATATTTTTTAATATTAATCGAAAAGAAGATTTGGTTAAATATAATAAATTTAAAGTTAAATAAATAAAAAAGGGACAGCTAATAGCTGTCCCTTTACTTTATCATATTATATTTAAACTGTATATTTTACGATTATTTCAGGGTCAAGAACTCTAAACATAAATGATTCACTAATAAACAATCTTACTGATTTAGAATCATGTTCTTCGAATCCGATTGAGAAGTCTTGACCAATTGTTAGTTCTAAGTCTTCATGATCTTTTGGAATTAAGAGTGCTCCTTCTATTTCTTCACTAAAGACTATTTCGCCACCAATAACTTCTTCTATACGTTTATTTAAAGGATAACCCTTTATTTGCTTTTGAATTCTTGAATATGCTTCTTTACCTACAATTAGATTATAAGGTTTATCAGCATATACATCTTGTAACATGATCATACCTTCACTTACTGAATCCATAATAGAAGAATCTTCTTTTCCAAATGAAAGGGATTTTTTAGCTACTTTATTTAAACCTTTAATGTCACCTGCTTTAAATCCATTATAGATTGCGTTATCTTCAAATTCAGCCATTTTTTCGACAGCTTTTTCTAATGGACCTAAATCAACATCTTTAGCTCCTCTTTCTAAATTATCCATTTCCCATCTGTTTAGTTCAAAAGTATAACGTGATTCTATAAGAGGAGTTACTTTATATTTACTACTTCTTACTTCATCTTCATTTCCTTTAATAATTCCAAGTTTACCTTCTGAAATTGAATTGAATTCTATACCATGAGGACCATCTACATTCACAGATTTACGAGCTGTTAATTGAGTTTTGAAAACTTCAGCAGCTCTTTCATCTATTTCGTCCCATGCCTTTTGAGTTAAAGGAGCTTGTTCTCTTTTTAATAAATCCATATTAATACCTCCTTAAAAATGTTATTTCATATTACCAATATTTAAACCTTTAGATTCACCTTCGTCATCATCTTCTTCATCTTCACCTTCAGCCTCTTCAATTTCTGTTATCGGTTGATTGGTAAATAGATAGGTTTCTAATTCTTCTTTCCAAGCTGGAACATTTCTTCTCAACCATTCTAATGCCATGGCGGCATGTTCAATTTCTTCATCGCGATTGTGTTCTAAAATTGCTTGTACATCGGGATCATTAGTTGCAGAAGCTCTCTGATTGTACCAATTCACAGCCTCAACTTCTTCTTTTAAACTATTTAATATACGTGCCGTGTCTAAAGTTTTTTCGTCCATATTTTCTTGTGGTTCATGATAATCTGACATTAATATATAACCTCCTCATTTTTGTTGTTCTTATGTGTTATTATCTATTATATATTATTCAATTAAAAGCATGAATATCCTTCATGCATTAAAAATTATATAGGATATATTATTAGCAAAAAAGTAAATGTTTTACAATTTGGAAATAACTATCTCTTTATTAAAAATATTAATAAATAATTAATACAAAAAAGCTTGATAAAAATGTTATATTTAACTAAAATAATATATGAAAAAGAAAAATATGGAGGTGCAACTATGTCTAATCAGGTGATGAAAGTTCATAATATAGAGAAGACGTTTCAAAATACAAAAGCAGTAGATAAAATTTCTTTCGAGGTTGAGAAAGGAGAAGTTTTAGGACTTTTAGGACCAAATGGAGCTGGAAAGACTACCACAATTAGAATGATTATGGATATTATGCAGCCTGATAAAGGTGAAATTATCTTAAATGAAAATATAATAAGTAATCAAAAAGAGATTGGATATTTGCCAGAAGAAAGAGGAATTTATGATACAACCAAAGTATTAGATACTATTTTGTACTTTGCTGATCTTAAAAATATGGAATTAGAAGAGGCAAAAAAAGAGGCTAATAAATGGTTAAAATTATTCGATCTACTTGAATTTAAAAACAATAAGATTGAAGATCTTTCCAGAGGTATGCAGCAAAAAGTACAGTTTATTATTTCGGTTATACATAACCCCAAATTATTAATTTTAGACGAAGTTTTTTCTGGATTAGATCCAGTAAACCAAGAATTATTTAAAAAAATTGTTCGAGATTTAATAAATGAAGGGGCAACTATCTTATTGTCTTCACATAGAATGAATTTGGTTGAAGAGATTTGTAATCGTATTTTTATGATAAACAGAGGACAAAGAGTTTTATATGGTAAAATTGATGATATTAAAGATGAATATAAACAGAAAAAAGTTATTATAAAATCTGGGAGTAATTTAACTTTTATTAAAAATCTCACTAATGTTTCAGATATTAAAATAGAGGGAAGTCAAGTATCTTTTAATATTAAAAACAATGTTAATATCAAAGAATTTTTATCATTCATATCGGAAAAAATCAAGGTTGATGAGATATCAATTGTTAAACCACCTTTACACGAAATTTTTGTCCATACAGCTAAAGGAGGTAATGGACAATGAAGGATAGTTTAAAAGTTGCAAAATGGGAAATTAAAACAATAATTAGAAATAAGTCCTTTATTATTATGACAATATTTGTTCCGATTATGATTCTAATAATAGGTGGAGGTATAGGTTATTTTTCAGCCCAAAGTGAGGGCTCTGATACCTTATTAGTTGGTATTCATAATAATACAGAAGTTATTACTAACGAAGAAATTAAGAATCGTGAAACAGATAGCATCCACTTTTTATTTTTTGAGGATATAAATGAAGATGAAATTTCAAAAACGATAGTCGAGAACAATTTAAGTAGTTTTTTATATATTCCCAAAGGAGTTTTAAAAAATAATACTTTAAATAATTATTTTAATGATTTACAAGGTGTTGAAACAGAAAGAATAAAAAATATATTGAATCCTTTGATCGTTGATTTAAGGATAAGAGATTCCGGATATAATGTAGATGAAATAAACAATTTGGTACGGGAAATAAATATAAAGTCCAAATCTTTAAACTCTAAAGGGTTTAATAATGCTAATGTTATAGAAATGCTTTTACCTTTTGGATTTGCTATGCTCATGGTCTTTGCAGCAATTTTTTCAGGTTCAGCTTTGATGCAGAGTATTATAAAAGAAAAAAGTAATAGAATAGTAGAAATTATTTTATCTTCTATTAATTCCTGGGATTTGATGATGGGTAAGGTATTAGGATATGGAATTATTGGTTTAATTCAAATTTTAATATGGGTAGTATCAGCTTTAACTGTTTTAAAATTTGTATTTGATTTTTCTCTAACATCATTATTCACAATAAAAATTATGTACATGTTTATCTTTTTTGTATTAGGATTTATTTTGATTTCTTCTATTAATGCAATTGTAGGTTCAGGGATGAAAGAAGCACAATCTGGATCACAATCTACAGGATTTATGGTTATGATACCACTGATACCACTTTATTTCTCAAGTTTTATAGTCAATAATCCTGAAGGACTATTTAGTTATTTATTCACCTACATTCCTTTTACTTCAGCAACTACAATGTTGATTAGACTAGGATTTTCTAATCCTCCTTTAGTAGAAATATTTGGTGTCATGGTATTATTGATAATAGCAAATTATCTATTTATTAAATTGGCTGCCAAAATATTCAGAATTGGAATGTTAATGTATGGTAAAAATGCTAGTTTTAAAGAATTATTTAAATGGGCAAGAAGTAGTGATTATTAATCAGGAAAGGAGGTATAAAGATGGAATTCATGAGTTTTTTGGCAACTCCAGCTTTTGTTTTTGCTTTAATAGCAATGGCTCAGGCATCTAAATTAAAAGATAGAATTGATAAATTAGAAAAGGATATTGTAGATTTACAAAATAAAATATAAAGGATGATTGGTTTAAGTAAAGAAGTTAAAATATAAGTGAAAAATATATTAGAATGAAAGGAGTTATTATGCTTACAAAAAGATTAAGATTATCTTTATTTGTTGGTGCTATACTAGGTATTTTTTGTATAATTGGAGTTGGATATCGACAAGGGTATGCAGGTAATGAGTTGTATTTATTTGCTATGTGGTATAATAGAATAATAATGGGACTTCTTATTGGCTTAGCAGGTAACTGGATGAAAAAAAGATATATTTTACGTGGTTTAATATTAGGTACTTTAGTAACTACAGCATTCTATCTATCAACTGGGTTTAGAGATTTACCAGGATTTTTAGCTGGTATTGCCTATGGGGTTATAATAGACTATATTGCTACTAAATATTCATAATCGAATAATTTATTATTTAGATTTGTTTTTATAAAAGGAAAAAGACAAATTTTCTTTAATATTATATAGTAAGGTATAATAATTGTGCCAAGGGAGGATTTAATAGTGAAAAAACTATTATTGTTTTTATTAGTTTTAATGATCATATCTACAGCATTAAATGGCCTTTGGGAATATGGACAGACTGGAATATTTTATACAATTAATGGAGAAGCTTCTTTTGAAAATTATAATTTATTAACGGGAAGAATATTTGTAGATGTATTAGTAACTCTTATATTATTTATCTTTATGTCTATTATTAATTTTGATTGGAAATGGTTTTTTAACTGGGATAAAAAAGATACTTTTATCATATTATTGTTTGCTTTTTTAGCAAGTTTTTATGTAGAGGTAAATGCTTTATATATAGGTAGATGGAGTTATAGCAGTAGTATGCCTCTTTTAATAGGTACTGAAGTTGGATTCCTTCCATTATTGCAGTGGATGGTCATTATTCCTATTTCTTTAATATTGACACGTTTGGTCATGAAAGGTAGTATTAAAAATAATAAAAGGTATAGATTTTATTAAATTAATTTAATGTAAGCTTATATTAGAAGAGAAAGTACTTTAAAAATTTATTAATCATCAATATTATTATTCGATTTTCTTACAATTATTCAATATATTTAAATCAAGTTTAGAAGATTTCTATATTAAAGTAATAAATTAAACCAATAAAGCAAAATCATCCCTGTGTGTAAATATTTTTGTTGAATGGTATAAATAAGTTTAGGCTATATTTAAAAGGAACGGTTATTGTTAACTTTGAAATAATAACTATAATTTAAGTTTAATATTTTTTTATTATTAGTAAAAGCAAAAAATAATTCAATAATCAATTACAACACAAATATAATATGTTATAATTTTTAAAAGAGGTGGTAAAATATGGTAGAAGAATCTTCTCTGAAAGCAGAAATTAAAGAAATAGAGGATTTTATAAAAAACAATGAGAATAATCCGATAGATGATATAAATAGAATTCTTGAAATATTAACTAATTATAAAAACGATTCGATGAGTATAAACAAAAGTAATCCCTATTATGGAGTAATAAAAGAGATGATTTTATTAGAACCGAAAAAAAAATATCAAGTTTTATTCAATGTTTTTAATAATCTTATTATTAATAAAGAGTTACCAATATTAATTACTGACAATTTAATAGAATTGATAGCTAGACAAATAGATATAATTAGTAATGCAAAATCTATCAATTTATTATTAACAAATAATAATGCTAAATTACTAGGACAAATTTATTATAATACTAATATAGATCATATAGATATTTATAGTGAGGAAATTAAATATAAAAATATATTTAAAAAACTATATAATATTGGTGAAATAAATAATGTTGAGTTTATTGAAAAAAATATAATAAATACAAAACAGCAAAGAAAGTATGATTTGATATTAAGTCCTGTATTATTTAAAAGTAAAAAGGTTAACTTTAATAATGAAAAAGTTGATATTAAAGAAGCAGTAATTGAGGAAATATTGAATAGATTAAAAAATGATGGTTATTTGTTTAGTATTGTAAAAGATGGTATCTTAAACAATAAACAATTTGAAGGACTTAGAGAAAAGTTATTAGATAAGTTTGATCTCTTATCAATTATAGAATTTCCTAAAACTATTTCATATGAAAATCGAGCGGTTAATACTTCACTTTTAATTATTAGAAATAATGAAGAACAAAATGAAAAAGTGTTTTTAGCACTACTTGAAAAAGATTCAAAAGAGGAGACAAACAATTTAATAGAAAAATTCAACTCGTATTATTGTGGAGTGGTTAAATGAAATCATTAATAATTAACCAAAGTGATTTTGAATCAAAATGGTCAGTAAACAGGTATCTTAATTTACCTAAACCACCTGATACAGAGCTAATAAATATAACAGAAATACTATATATTAATCCCGAAAAAAGATATCTAAGTAATAATAAGATAACTGAGGACATGGAATTAATAGAAGCAAAATCGGTAGATAAAAATACAGGTATGATTAAAAACCCAATCAAAATAAGAAACAAAAATGATTTGCCTCAAAGAGCCAGGTTGATTGCCAAACCAGGAGATATTATTTTTCCAACTATTCAAAGTGAAAATATTTCACCCATTTTCATCAAAAATAATGATTATATAGTCTCGGATTATTTTGCAGTTCTTGTACCAAAGTATAATAGGATGACAGACCCTTATTATTTATATTGGTCTTTACAAGATGATTATGTAAAAGAACAGGTGAGATCTTATTATCAAGGTAGTTATGGCAAAAAAATTAATATTGAAGAATTTAAAAAAATAAAAATTAAGTGGTTGGATAAAACTAAAAGAAAAAAGAAAAGTAAGAATGTAAAAAGTTTTCTTTCTGCACTTGAAGAGAAAAACAGTGAATTATCTTTAAAAGATACTATTGATAGGATATTTGAAGATACATTTGAAATCAATAAAGAGGAGCTTAAAAGTGAAAAAAGTAAAATTGCTTCTAAAAATTTATTGGAAAAGCAAAAAACTTGGAATATAAAGCAGTTGTTGGTTGCAAAATTAAAAGAAAATACAACTCATCAAGTTAGGAAACTTAATGAAATTGCCCTAAATATTACCATGGGATTACAACATCGTAATGTAGAAAAGATAGATAAAAAATCTCTAATTAAAGGTAAAAACATTGAAGTTATGAAATTAAAGTTACAAGACAAAAATAAAAGCCCGGTTCATACTGTAGAAAAACATCAACTACAAAATAATGATATTATAATTAGAGTTAAGGGTAAAATTGGACCATGCACACTGGTAACAAAGGAAGAAGAAGGAATGCATTTTTATAATGATATAGCTAAAATCAAAGCAGATAAAAACATTGTTATGCCTCAGTATTTATCCTTATATTTAAATGGATTTTTTGGAGATTATTACTTAAATAAATATAGCAAGGATAAATCTATGACTTATTTAAACATTAAATCTCTTAATAAAATTCCGGTTATTATTCCGGGAATATTAGATCAATTTAAAATAATTGAAAGATTTCATAACGAAAAAATTATTCATTTGATAAACAAAAACAATATTTTTAATTAATAATAATTTCTTTGTTTAACTAGAAAGGAGAAGGTCCTGATATAATTAAATCAAGCCTTCTCGTTTAAATTAAATATACAAATAAATATTGAGATATTTTTTATAAAGGTTCGATTAAATATCATAGTTATTCTCAGCAATATTATTTACAGTATCTTTAAAAATCCCAGTCAATGTTAGGTTTTGGTAATGTAATAAAAAGATTGTCTAATTTTTGTATAAGCTCTTTAGGCGCTTTAAAATAATTTGTATATGGTAATATGGCAGGACGAACTGCCCCTAACCACATTCTGGTAAAAGTATTTATATTTGTTTTAAGAACTAAAAGTCCTGGAGTTAATCCTTTTTTAATCTTAGAAGTTCTTCCAAAACTTAAAGTATATTCTCCACTTAAACCCTGCCACGGTGAATTATCATCTAAATAGTTTTCAATAGGATCTTTTAATTGGAGATTAAATTCTAGTTTGTTATTAGGAAATGTTGTTTTATTTATGCAATCTTCTAGGTTTAAAATGCGTGCTTGCCAGAAAGCTTTAGCTTTATTTGTTACTTCGAATTTACTATTTTTTGTAACATGGGAATCATGATATGGTTTTTCAATAAATTGTTGAAATTGAATTCCTGCTGGTTCCAATATTCTTACTAAATGGACTTGATCACCTAAAGCTTTCAATAAATTCATTAATTCAAAAAATTGTTCTTTATTATTAAAGATCATCCATCTGATTAAATAAGGTCCACGTAAATCATTTACGGGTTTAATCCACATATGATGAGTTATATTTCCATCTTTATTCCGATAACCTAAGCCGAAAGGTTTACTTGAACCAAATAACATTTCAGAGTGTGTGATTTCAGTAGGCAAAAGAGTACAGTAACCATGTCTTTTAAATCTTTCAAGCCTAGATTTATGAACATCTTTAAAATCCTCTAGTTTTATTCTTTCAGGTATTCGATAATTATTTTCTATAATTAAATGGTCAGGATCGAAACTGATGATGTGTTCATAACTGCCTGTACCATAACCTAATTTATTATAAAATCCCTGTTCAAACATACCAAGTGCTGAAACATTTACTCCTTGAGCGGCGGCTTCAGCAACCACTTCTGCAGTTGCTTTAGAAGCAATTCCTTGTTTTCTTGCAATTCTGCTTATAGTGACAGCGGTTACGGCTTGCAGTGATAATTCTTCATCAAGATATTGAATATGGCCAGGAGTAGAATTCACATAACCTTCTACTTGGTCTTTTAATAAAGCAACCTTACCTTGGCCCCCTTTTACAAAGTACTGTAAAGCTTCATTTTGTTTTTCATTATCTTTTATCCAGCCGATTTCCTGCCAAATCTTATAAATCTTGTCAAAATCTTTTTCAAAATTAAAATATCTTAATTTCATTTCACTCATCCTTTTAATATGTATTCTTTAATAATATTCTTATTTAATACAAAAACACCTTTATATTTACAAAATTTTTGTTATTAAATAATTGCAGGATTTTGACCTTTATAAAAGAATTTATTATTATAGAAGAGAAAAAGGAGTGATATATGTGAAAGACGATGAAAAGTATAATAAGGCAAAGGAAAAAGTTAAAGAAATAAAAGATTTTTATTCTCATCTTTTAGTCTATATAGTTGTAAATATTGGTATATTTCTTATAAATTATATTGTTTCACCTGGTAACTATTGGTTCTATTGGCCATTAATTGGTTGGGGAATTGGATTGGCTGTACATTGGACACAAGTATTTGGAGTTAATAGATTTCTAGGAGAGAGATGGGAGAAAAAGAAAATCAGAGAGATTATGGATGATTTGGAAGAAGACGAAAATAAATAAAAGAAAGAAGGAATAAAATTGAAGTACAATAATTATTTAGTTGTATTGTCGATACTTTTTCTTTTTGTAATATTGTTTACTCCTGTGACTAGTGCTTTGAAAGTAGAAGGTAAGTATCCAATAGAACTCTTTGATGAGTTCTGGGAGTCCAAACTGACAGAAGAGGAATATAGTATATTAAAAGAAGCAAGTACTGAACCGGCTTTTAATAATAAATATTATCGTAACAAAGAAAAGGGAATTTATTCATGTGCAGCGTGTGGGAATTTTCTATTTGATTCAGAGCACAAGTATAGCTCTGGTAGTGGTTGGCCTAGTTTTTATGATGTTTATTCCGATAATTCTGTAGTAACTAGAGCAGATGATAGTATGGGAATGAACCGAACCGAGGTTATTTGTTCAAGATGTGGTGGCCATCTCGGTCATTTATTTAGTGATGGGCCTGAACCGACTGGTTTAAGATACTGTATAAATTCAGCGTCACTGCAGTTTTTAAAAGCTGCTCATTTTGCAAAAGGCTGATTTTGGGGTACCGAGGCCCAGTTTGGTGCCTTAGATGGAGTAGTTCATACTTATGTAGGTTATGCTGGTGGTACAACTGATAACCCTACCTATAATGAAATCGGAAATCATGCAGAGACATTAAAAGTTTTATATGATCCGGAAGTTGTTACCTATGAAGAATTAGTAGATTATTATATTGAAATAACTGAAGTTAATTTTAGACCTACTTCTGGACAATATAGATATATAATATTTTATGATAATGAAAAACAAGAGCAACATATAAAAGAGGTAGAAGAAAAAAGAAGAGAAGCAGAAGAAATATATTTTGATGTAAAAGAATTAGAAAAATTTTATATAGCAGAAGATTATCATCAAAAATATCAGGTTAGATCAAATAAAAAGCTGTATAATAAGTTAATGGAGATATTTAAAGGTGAACAGGTATTTATTGATTCTACATTAGCTACAAAATTGAATTCTTACCGTTCAGGATTAATTTCTGATCAAAAGATGAATCAGATAATTGATAATTCTTATCTTAGTCCCATTTACCCTCAAAAAATAGAAGAAGTTAAGGATATAATAGAATAAATATTAAATAATTCACTTGAATAAAAAGACTTTGGAGGGGTTAATAAATGGACAATAATCATAAAGAAATGGTACAAGATTTCAAAAGAAGATTTTTTGTTTCATTAATATTTATGGTTTCCGTCTTAATATTATCACCTATGATCCAGTCTTTTATAAATATAGAAATTTCCTTTTATGGCAGTAACTATTTATTGTTTTTCTTATCCACAGTTATCTTTTTCTATGGAGGATGGCCTTTTCTTAAAGGTTTATATGATGAATTAAGTGATAAAACTCCTGGAATGATGACTCTGATAGCATTAGCAATATCGGTTGCATATATCTATAGTAGTGCAGTTGTATTTGGTTTAGAGGGTAGATTTTTCTTCTGGGAACTGGCTACTTTAATAGTAATTATGCTCTTAGGTCACTGGATAGAAATGAGATCAGTAATGAGTGCTTCTCGAGCACTTGAAGAATTGGCAAAGTTAATGCCGGATAATGCTCATCTAATCGAAGATGATGAAATAGTTGATGTTAAAATAAAAGAACTAGAAGTAGGAGATATAATATTAGTTCGCCCTGGTGAAAAATTACCTGCTGACGGTGAAATTGTTGACGGAACAAGCTACGTCAATGAATCAATGTTAACAGGAGAATCAGAACCAGTAGAAAAAAATGTTGGAGATGAAGTAATTGGTGGTTCAATAAATGGTGATAGTTCTATTGAAGTTGAGATCAAAAATGCAGGTGAGGATAGCTATCTTTCTCAAGTTATCAATTTAGTCTCAGAAGCTCAAAAAGCTAAATCAAAAACACAGGGTTTAGCTGATAGAGCAGCACTTTATCTAACTATTATTGCACTTTCAGTTGGTTTAATAACCTTATTCTCATGGTTAGGTGTGGGAAGAGATCTTGCATTTTCAATTGAAAGAATGGCAACTGTTATGGTTATTACCTGTCCTCATGCTCTCGGTTTAGCCATACCATTAGTGGTAGCGGTTTCAACTACCATATCTGCTCAGAACGGGCTTTTAATAAGAAATAGAACTGCCTTTGAGAACTCAAGAAAAATATCTACAATAGTATTTGATAAAACCGGGACTCTAACAGAAGGAGAATTTGGGGTAAGTGAAATTCAATCTTTTAAGACAGATTATTCTAAAGATGATATTATTAAATATGCAGCTTCTTTAGAAAGTAATTCAGAACATCCTATAGCAAGAGGCATAGAAAAAAATGCTGAACAAAAGAAAATAGATTATTATGATATAAATGGTTTTAGTAATATTCAAGGTAAAGGTGTCCGGGGAAAAATAAACGGGAAAGAATATTTTGTTGTCAGCCCTGGATATTTAGAAGAAAATAACACGGAAGTTCCCAATGAATTCGAACAAAAAACAGGACCCTTTACAAGAACATTTGTTTTAGAAGAAAATGAAATCATTGGTGCAATAACTTTATCAGATAAAATCCGGAAATCTGCAAGAGAAACTGTAGCAAAATTACAGAATAAAGGAATAAAGGTTTGGATGTTAACAGGGGACAATGAACAAACAGCTAAATATGTAAGTGATGAACTATCTTTAGATGGTTATCTAGCAGAAGTTTTACCACATGAAAAGCAGGAAAAAATAAAAGAATTTAAAGGAAATAAAGAATTTGTAGCAATGACAGGGGATGGAGTAAATGATGCACCGGCTTTGGCAAACGCTGATGTTGGGATAGCTATTGGCTCTGGTACTGATGTTGCTGCTGAAACTGCTGATATTATATTAGTTGAAAGTGATCCTGCCGATGTATTAACATTAATAGAATTTGGTAAAGCAACTTATCGAAAAATAGTCCAAAATCTATTTTGGGCTACAGGATATAATGCAATTGCAATTCCATTAGCAGCAGGTGTATTAGCTGGTTATGGAATTATGATATCACCGGCGTTTGGAGCTGTATTGATGTCTTTAAGTACTGTTATAGTAGCTATTAATGCTAAACTCCTTAAAATCAATAAAAACTAATAAAGGGGAGAATTCTATGAGTGAAATGAGTGTTCCCACTAGATTATTAGGAAAAACAGGTGAAGAGGTTTCGATATTAGGCCTTGGTGGTTATCATATAGGAAAGTTAGATAAAGATCAATCAATAAAATTAATCCGAAGTGCAATAGATGAAGGAATAACTTTTATGGATAACGCCTGGTGTTATCATCAGGGGTTAAGTGAAAAAATAATGGGCGAAGCACTCAAAAATGGTTATAGAGAAAAAGCCTTTGTCATGACCAAAAATCATGGACGCACAAAAGAAAGATTTAATAAACAACTAGAAGAGAGTTTGCAGAGACTAAACACTGATTATATAGACCTTTTACAGTTACATGAAATAATCAATTTTGGTGAACCGGCTAAAATAGTAAATGAAGGAGTTTTAGAAGAAGCGTTAAAAGCTAAAGAAGAAGGAAAAATAAAATATATAGGATTTACAGGTCACAGGTATCCTCAATTACACCAGGAAATGCTCGATATTGATTTTGATTGGGATACTGTTCAGTTTCCTCTCAATGTACTCGATTATCACTACCGTAGTTTCCAAAATCAAATTTTACCCCAAGCTAAAGAAAAAAATATGGGGGTAATTGGGATGAAAAGCCTTGCGGCAGGTCGTATTTTCAAAACTGATATTGGTGTAGAAGAAGCTATTAAATATTCTCTTTCAATGCCAATCAGTACATTGGTTAGTGGTATAGACTCCATGGAAGTGCTGGAACAAAATTTAGAAATTGTGCGTAATTTTGAACCCTATAGTGATAAAGAGTTAGAAGAATTAAGAAATCGTATGAAAGATGAAGCTTATAAAGGGCAACATGAATATTATAAAACCGACTAAAAATTTAAGGAGGTATTATTTATGATTAGAGAAGGAAAAAACCCAAATGGATTTACTTTACCAGACCAAGAAGGAAATGATGTTGATATAAGTGAGTACAATGATAGATACAAATTACTTTCTTTTCATCCACTAGCATGGACAAGTGTTTGTGCCAAACAGATGAAAGCACTTGAAGAACATTATGATGAATTTGAAGATTTAAATACTGTTCCCTTAGGAATTAGTATTGATCCGGTACCAACCAAGAAGGCATGGGCTGATCATCTTGGACTAAAGAAATTAAAAATATTATCTGATTTTTATCCGTTGGGATTTGCAGCTAAAATCATGGATGTATTTATAGAATCAAAAGGAATTTCAGGGAGAGCAAATATTTTACTAGACCCAGAAGGAAATGTTGTTTGGGCGAAAAAATATGATATCCCAGAATTACCTGATATTGAAGGGGTAATTGAGGCAATAAAAAAGGTTCAAAAATAATATGAAATAGTTTGGTTAAAAAAGAATATTAAAAGGAATAGAAACCGCCGAGAGGCGGTTTCTTTATTTAAAAGAGTTATTTAATTTTAATGAAATCTCCAGGTTTAAGTAATCTTGAATCGTAACCTGCTTCTCTTAAAATTTTATTTAGTTCCATTGCTTCATTAACGTTTTCTTCATCTTTAGAATTGAAATGATAAGGAACTACTATTCCTGGTTTTATATCTTTAACTCGGTTCAAATATTCATTGAAAAAGTCTTTAAAGCTTGCAGTAAACATTAATTTAACGTCTTCTTTAGGTTTGGGATAATCAGCAGAATCTGCAGTATGATAAATACCTTTGTAAAAATAACAGACAGATTCTTCGGAGTTATAACAATTACATTCCATTACTTGGATTTCACTTTTAATAGTTTCTCCACTTTCAATAACTTCACCTTCAACATCAAAGTTATCAAAAAATGATTGAGGACCATATATTGTTGCTTTAGGATATTTCTCCGTAACTTTCATATCAAAATGATCATCATGTTCATGTGTTACTAAAATTATATCAGGAGTAGTTTCAGGTTTAGATTCATAATTAGGGTCAATTAAGATGTTTAAATCGTCTTCTATTTCTATACAAGCTTCTCCTAACCATCTTACTTTCATATATATCACTCCTTCTGTTTTTTTATATTATAGATAAAAGTCCAAAACCCTTTTTTAAGGGTTTTTAATGTAAATTAGTTGGGAAAAATTGAAATAATTATATGAACTCGATATAATATTAACAGTAATTAAAATACAATATAATAATAAATTTATAAGGAGTTGGAGAAAATGAAAAAGAGCACCATTTTAATTTTAAGTTTTTTGTTAATTAGTTCACTAATTATATTTCATCCAGGGGGTAGTGTTTTAGCAGAGGTTTTTTCCTTAAAAATAGGAATAATGCCTGCTGTTGATTCAGCACCGATATTATTAGCTCAAGAAAGAGGATATTATGCTGATGAAAATTTAGAGATGCAGATAGATATTTATACTAATGCTGTAAATCGTCAGAGTGCTTTACAAACTGGAGAACTTGATGGGGCTATGACTGACTTGATTGCTTTTATTAATAATGTTCATAATGGATTCCCTATAAAGATAACTACTAGCACAGATGGTAGTTTTCCGTTTTTAGTGAAAAAGGACTTTGAAGAAAAAGAAAAGATTGATATTGGAATGATGGAAATAAGTGTATCAAATTTTCTTAGCGAACAATTTTTATCAGATAAATATGATTTAAATAAAATATATATTTCAGCCATACCAGCTCGTTTGGAAATGGTTAAGTCTGGAAAATTGGATAAGGCTATTATTCCTGAACCTTTAGCTTCAATGGGGGAACTAGCAGGATTAGAAAAAAGAGTTTATGACAACGAGTATGATTTTACTCCTGAGGCAATGATCTTTACTGAAAAAGCTATTGAAAATAAGGCTGAAGCTCTCAAAAGATTTCATAAAGCATATAATAGGGCTGTTAAAGATATACAGGAGGATGATAGTTTAGCTCGAGATATTTTAATTAATAAATTAAAGTTGAAACCAGAAATAAAAGAATTAATAACTTTACCAGAGTATCATTTGGCTAGAGTACCTTCAGAGTCATACTTAAAAGTGGTTATCAATTGGGTTGAAAATAAACAGAACATAGATGTAGAAATTTCTTATCAAGATATGATAGAGGGGAAATTTATAGAAAATGATTAAAGTTTCAAATTTAGATTTTTCTTATCAAAATGAAAAAGTAGTAGAAAACATTAACTTTTCCATTAAAGAGGGAAAAAGCCTTGCCATAATTGGACCATCAGGCTGTGGTAAATCCACCTTAATATATTTACTAGCCGGTTTATTAAAACCAGACGAAGGTGTTATTAAAATAAATGGCAATATAATTAATAATATCAGAAAAAAAACAGGAGTAATTTTGCAAAATTATGGTCTTTTCCCTTGGAAAACAGTTTTTGATAATGTTGCTTTAGGACTTAAAGTTAGAGACTATGATAAAAATAAAATAGATGATATGGTCAAAAATGCTTTGGAAAAAATGGGGATAAGTGAATTACATAATAAGTTTCCTGCAGAGTTAAGTGGAGGACAAAATCAAAGAGTAGCAATTGCCCGTTCACTTGTTTTAAACCCGGATTTATTATTAATGGACGAGCCATTTTCTGCCCTTGATGCTCTTACAAGGGAAGAAATGCAGAATTTAATTCTGAAAATACATAAGGAAAACAATTTATCTTACTTAATAGTAACCCATAATATAGATGAAGCAGTATTTTTAGGTCAAGAAATTGCAGTTATGAAAGAAGGGAAGTTTATTCATATGATAGACAACCCTTATTTTGGAGATATAAAGTTACGGGAAAAAGAAGAGTTTTTTGAGTTATGTAAAGAACTGAGAGTTATGATGTCTGAGGATGATTTATTGTGATCAAAAGAAGCCGCTTAAATACTCTTTATGGTGCAATCTTTATAATAGCGATTTGGTGGTTAATGCATTTGTTTTATAGTTCTAGTGTTATTCCTTCACCATATATAGTTATAATAAATTTTTTCAATAAATTACTGCCTGTATTAATACCACATATAGCAATGAGTTTATACCGAATTATAACAGCGGTATTGTTGGCCGTAATTGTAGGAATCTCTATTGGTTTATTAACTGGAGTTAATGAAAAAGTGGATCAATTTTTTTCACCAGTGATTTATCTATTATATCCTATTCCCAAGATTGCCTTTTTACCGTTATTTATGTTGTTATTTGGTTTAGGTAATAGTTCTAAAATCATTTTAATTATGGTGATAGTAATCTTTCAAATAATTGTTACCACTAGAGATAGTGTTAAAAATATTAATCCAGAATATTTCTATTCAGCCAGATCCGTAGGAGTTAAAGGTTGGAAAATATATCGGCATGTAATATTCCCAGCAATATTACCACAGATATTAACAGCTCTAAGAATAACTGTAGGAACCAGCATTGCAGTTTTGTTTTATGCAGAAAATTTTGCTACTCAATATGGAATAGGATATTATATCATGAATAGCTGGATAATGGTTAATTATGTTGATATGTTTACCGGCATATTAGCGATAAGTATTTTAGGTTTATTAATTTTCCAGGTTATTGATTTATTAGAAGAAAAGTATTGTCACTGGGTTAAGGTTGGTAATCAAGAAGAAAGAGAAATTCGGTGATCTTTCAATTTAAAAATAAAGTAATAATTTGAATAAAACCAAAACTTAAATGCAGTTGATTTGTAATTGGTACTCCAGTATTATTAGCTTCAGCTACATTATTGTAAGCTTTAACAGCAAGAGGAAGCGTAATAAATACTAATAAACTTGATAGAGGAAATTGATTAAAAATAACGAATATTAATGTTAGAAGGTAAGATGTGATTATTAGAAAGAGATATAATATTTTCCCGCTGTGGAAGCCTAATCTGACAGTTAATGTTTTAATATTTAACTTTTGGTCTCTATTGTAATCACGAAGTTCATTGCTTAGCATTAATACTGGGATAAGAAGACTTACCGGGAGGCTAAATAGTATTGGTTTATAAGAAAAATAACCAGTAAAAACTAAATAACTACCAGTTACCATTAATGGTCCCATTAATATAAAAGAAAGTGGGGTTCCTAAACCTCTTTTTTTATAAACAATTGGTTCACCAGTATAGGAATAACCGCCTATAATGCCTAAAATTCCAATAATTAATAATTTAGGTGTGCTGAGATAAATCAAAGCAAGCCCAATTAGCCCTGTAATACCAAAACATAATATTCCCAGGCAGAATATTAGGATATGAAACCAATTTCTTTTTTTACCTAAAAAACTATAATTTTTTCCATTAAAGTGAAGGTTTTTGTATTCACATTCGAAATAATCGTTAATAAAATTAGTCGCAGTTTGAACAAAGAGACCTGCTATAGTTATTAAAATAATTAATATTAAATTCTCTTTATTTAAAGTTAGATTAAGTTCTCTATTTGCGATAACAATCCCCAGTGTAGTTGAATAGAGAGCTAAAGATAAAGATAGTGGGCGGGAGGCTTTCCAGATTTCTTTTAAAATTTTGGATATTTTCATTATTTTCACCTAAATATTATGATATTTTTCACATAAACTATAAATTATTATTACATAGAAAAAAATAATGTTCAATAAAAAAAATAATTTTTTTAATAGAAGGGGGTTTAAAAATGAGTGATTATGAAGAAGAAGTAATAGAAATTATAAAAGATGGACCCTATATAGCATATAATGTAAAAATAATGACAGATAAAGACGGGAATAAAATAGATACTTCACCTAGAATGGTGTTATGTAGATGCGGTCATTCTGATGATAAACCATTTTGTGATGGTACTCATGCTGAGATTGATTTCAATGATGATAAAAAGGAAGACCGGGTTCCAGATAAAGTAATAGCTTATGAAGGTGATAACATAACTATCTATGATAATAGGGGAGTATGCAGCCATATTGGATATTGTACTGGTTTGCTTCCTGAGGTTTTTGATAAAACAAGATTCAAATGGATTAAACCTAATGCGGCAGATACTAAGGATATAATAAAAGTGTGTGAACTATGTCCTTCAGGTGCTTTAAGTTATAGTTTGCCCGGTGGAGAAAGAGTTCAAAAACCAGTTAAACACAAGAAAAAAATAAAAGTATCCCCTAACCCATATGGTGACAATGGACCTTATGATGTATTTGGAGGGATTAAATTAATATCGAAAGAAGGATATTCTCCTGAATGTGAAGAACACTATTCACTTTGTCGTTGTGGTTCTTCTAAAAACATGCCTTTTTGTGATGGAAGTCATAGAGATCAAATCGAATTTAATAATAATAAATAAATATAATTATTGATCTCAAATTATTTTGTATAATTTTTACAAACTAATAGTATTAAACTTTACAAGTTTAGACAATAATGATAATATAAATACAAATAATAAATAAACTAACGGGGATTGGTGAAATTCCATACCGGTGGTAGAGTCCACAAGCTAATTTAATTAGTTGAACTGGTTAAATTCCAGTACCGACAGTATAGTCTGGAAGGGAGTTAGATAATATATTCATGTAATTATAATCCCTTCCTTACGGAGGGATTTTTTATTTCGGTACATAATTTTGGAGGTATTTAAATGAATCAAAGAAATGATGAATATTATATGGAAAAAGCTTTAAAATTAGCAGCCCAAGGAGAAGGTTATACAAGTCCCAACCCATTAGTAGGTGCTGTTGTAGTTAAGGATGATGAGATTGTAGGTAAAGGTTACCATAAAAAAGCTGGTGAAGCACATGCCGAAGTTCATGCCCTTAATCAGGCTGGTGATAAAGCTGAAGGTGCTACTTTGTATGTTAATTTAGAGCCTTGCTGTCATCTAGGAAAAACCCCAGCCTGTTCTTTAAAAATAATAAATTCTAATATTTCCAGACTGGTAGTTGCTATGGAAGATCCTAACCCAATTGTAGCCGGTAAAGGTATTAAGGATCTTGAAGAAGCCGGTATTGAAATAAAAACTGGTGTTTTAGAACAAGAAGCAAAAAAGCTTAATGAAATATTTATAAAAAACATGACTGAACAAATGCCTTTTGTTTATTTAAAAACAGGTCAGACCCTTGATGGATATTTAGCTACTCGAACCGGACACTCAAGATGGGTTACTAATGAAGAAGCTCGAAAATATGGTCATCAAATGAGACATAAGGTAGATGGAATATTAGTTGGAATAGGCACTGTAGTTGGTGATAATCCGAATCTAACTACTAGATTAGATGATAAAGATGGTAAAGATCCAATTAGAATTGTATTAGATAGTAAACTTCAAACACCAAATGATGCCAATATAATTAATGAAGATTCGGAAAGTCCTACCTTTATAATAACTACTGAAGACTATGATAGAGATAAATATGAAAAACTTAATAAATTAAATAATTTAAAAATAATCGTCTTATCTAAAGATGAAAATGGAAGAATTGATTTAAATCAATTGTTAAAAGAATTGTATAAAAAAGAGGTTACAAGTATTTTAATAGAAGGTGGAGGTACGGTTAATCATTCTTTTTTGAAAACAGGTCTTATAGATAAATTTTATTGTTTTGTTGCTCCTAAGATACTTGGAGGTAATGATGGAGTTCCTTCTTTTAGTGGTCCGGGAGTAGAAAAAATGAATAATGCATATCAGTTGGAAAATATAGAGTATGAATTTTTAGACGGTGATTTATTGTGTAAAGGTGAAATCAGAAAGGAGTGATATTTTGTTTACTGGTATTGTTCAGGAAGTAGGAACGTTAAAAAGAAAAGTAAAAACAAGTGATAAATATAAATTAATTATTGAAGCGGAAGATTTTCTAGATGATGTATCTATTGGAGATAGCATTGCTGTAAATGGAGTTTGTTTAACTGTAGTTAAATTTAATTCTAATACTTTTACTGTAGATGTTATGCCTGAAACAGTCAAAGCTACTAATATTGAAGATGTTCATAATGGTACGCCCTTAAATTTAGAAAAATCATTACAACCCTATAATTTTATGGGAGGTCATATTGTTAGCGGCCATGTTGATGGGACTGGAATAGTTAAAAGTATTAAAAAGGAGAAAAACTCTCGATTGATTGATATCAAAGTTTCAGAGGGAGTCGCTAAATATATAGTTGATAAAGGTTCTGTTGCATTAAATGGAATAAGTTTAACTATTACTGAGCTTAAGGATAAATCTATAACTGTATCAATAATTCCAGAGACTTGGAATAGTACGAACTTCAAATATCTAAAAACTGGTGATAAATTGAATATTGAGGTTGATGTAGTTGGGAAATATGTAGATAAGTTAATGAATAAAAAACAGAAAGAAAAAGAAAAGAAAGATAAGATAACAAAAGACCTATTAAGAGAAAATGGATTTATTTAAGAAGGAGAGATAATTATGGATCAAATTGAAGAAGCTATTGAAGATATAAAAAATGGTGAAATGGTCATTGTAGTAGACGATGAAGATAGAGAAAACGAGGGAGATCTTGTGATGGCAGCTCAAAAGGCTGATAAAGATAGTATTAACTTCATGATAAAAAAAGCTAGAGGATTAGTTTGTACACCTTTAGAAGAAGAAAGAATAAATGAACTAGATTTACCTCAAATGGTTGAAAATAATACAGATAATCATGAAACAGCTTTTACAGTTTCAGTAGATTATAAAGATACAACTACAGGTATTTCTGCCCATGAAAGAGCACTTACAATTAAGAAATTAGCTGATGATAATGCTCTAGCTCAAGACTTTAAAAGACCTGGTCATATTTTTCCCTTAACAGCTAGACAGGGAGGAGTATTAAGGCGAGCAGGGCATACAGAAGCAGCTGTTGATCTTGCTAAATTAGCTGGCTTAAAACCAGCAGGAGTTATCTGTGAAATAATTAAAGAAGATGGTAGTATGGCCAGAATGCCGGAACTTAAAGAGTTTGCAAAAAAATATAATCTTAAAATGATTACCATAGAAGATTTAATTAAATATAGAAAGAAAAAAGATAAATTAGTTCGTAAAGAAGCAGATGCAGAATTACCGACTAAGTTTGGTGATTTTAATATAGAAATATTTACAACTGAAGTTGACAATAAAGAACATATTGCTATCATTAAAGGAGATGTAAAAGGTAAAGAAGATGTTTTAGTCCGTGTACATTCTCAATGTATAACTGGAGATATATTTGGCTCTCTGAGATGTGATTGTGGGCAACAACTAGCTGCTGCTCTTCAAATGATTGAAGAAGAAGGTGAAGGAGTAGTATTATATATGCGGCAAGAAGGTAGAGGTATAGGACTTAAAAACAAAATTAAAGCATACTCTTTACAGGATGAAGGTATGGATACTGTTGAAGCTAATGAAGCATTGGGTTTTAAGCCAGATTTAAGAGATTATGGTATTGGAGCTCAAATCTTGTCCGAACTTGGACTTCATACATTAAGATTAATAACAAACAACCCGAAAAAAGTTATAGGTTTAGAGGGTTATGGTTTGAAGATTACTGAACGAATTCCATTAGAAATAGAGCCGAATGAAGAAAATGAGTTTTACTTAAAAGTGAAAAAAGATAAGATGGGACATCTGTTAGATTTGGACACAAATAATAATTAACGGAGGGTTAATATGACAAAAGTATATGAGGGAAAATTAGTAGGAGATAAACAGAAGGTCGGAATTGTTGTAGGAAGATTTAATGAATTTATCTCAGGTAAATTATTAGAAGGTGCATTAGACGGCTTAAAAAGACATAATGTAAATGAAGAGGATATTGAAGTAGCCTGGGTCCCTGGATCTTTTGAAATACCTTTAACAGCTAAAAAAATGGCTAATACTGGTAAATATGATGGCATAATTTGTTTAGGTGCAGTTATTAGAGGAGAAACCCCTCACTTTGAATATGTTTCTGCTGAAGTATCTAAGGGAGTTGCAAATGTAAGTTTGGATTCTGAGACTCCTGTTATATTTGGAGTTCTTACAACAGATACGATAGAACAAGCAATTTCTAGAGCTGGTACAAAATCGGGTAACAAAGGTTTTGAAGCTGCTTTATCATTAATTGAAATGGTTAACCTTTTTGATGAAATAGAGTAAATATTAATATCTGAAGTTGGGGCTAACTTTAACAGTTAGTCCTTTTTTTATTTTGAACACAAAATAATAATATGGAAGTTAAATTTAAAAAGTGATATAATAAATTTAGGTTTATACATAAATATTTGAAGGGGGTTTTTACAATTGAATAGTGATGTTATTGATTATGAAGTGCTTGGAGATGATATGCAGGTTGTTGAAATCGAATTAGATCCACAGGAAACAGTAATTGCTGAAGCAGGTGGAATGAATTGGATGGACAGTGGAATTGACTATGAAGCCAAAATGGGAGATGGAACAGAACTTAACCAATCAGTTTTAAATAAAGTTTTTGGAGCCGGAAAAAGATTAATAAGTGGTGAGTCGATATTTTTAACACATTTTACAAATCGAAAAACCATAAAGAGTAAAATCGCTTTTGCAGCTCCATATCCAGGTAAAATAATTCCATTAGAACTTTCTGAACTGCCTAATAATACTTTTACCTGCCAAAAAGATGCCTTTCTCTGTGCAGCAAAGGGAACTAAATTAGATATAACTTTTAATAAAAGAATAGGAACCGGTTTGTTTGGTGGAGAAGGTTTTATTTTAGAGAAAATTTCAGGAGATGGACGAGTTTTTCTTCATGCTGGAGGAACTGTGGTAAAAAAAGAGTTGGATGGAGAAATGTTGAAAGTTGATACTGGATGTTTAGTTGGTTTTACTGATGGAATTGATTATAATATCCAAAAAGCTGGCAAATTAAAAACAATGTTGTTTGGTGGAGAAGGTTTGTTTTTAGCTAAACTACATGGTAAAGGTACAGTTTACCTACAAAGTTTACCGTTCTCAAGATTAGCGGATAGAATACTTAAAAGTGCACCTCGTATGGGCGGAAATAAAAAAGGTGAAGGATCTGTTTTAGGTAAAATTGGTGGTTTTATTGATGGCGATAATTTTATATAATTTTTTAACATAAAAAAAGTCCCTTAGAATTTTAAGGGACTTTTCAGTATGCTTTAAAAAAATATTTGAGTAATATAGAAGGTATCAAGTTAAAAATTGAATGATATTGAATATAACATTGGCACTTATACCTGCAACAAGACCTCCAATAAAATGACTACTAATAGCTGTAGAAATTAGTTTTCTGCGGTTAAGGGCATCCATCATAGCAACATGAGTGCTAAGAAAACCACTCCAACACATCCCCATGGCAGTAAATACAGCAATTTCATTAGGACCAATAATGTTTTCTGCTAAGAATTTAGGGATTAAACTTAATGCAGCTCCTACTGCTCCCAGTGCTGTTATGGGAAAAGCAATTGCTTCCGGATTACTAAAGCCAAAAAGAGGTTTTAAAATAGGAGATAGAATATTACCGATTTGAGGAAGCAGTCTAACTCCCTCAAAAGCATTACCTTGATATCCTGCTTCAGGTGGACCAAAGGTTAATATCATGATTATAGTACAGATTACAACTACTCCTGGAATAATACTGAGTCCTATATCTACTCCCAACTTTCCTCCTTCTAGCATTGCACTCAAAGCTCTTTCCATAAAATTTTCATTAGCTTCACTTGGTTTCTTTTTATTTAAAAAGTTTCGTTCTTCTACATTATCTAACTTTTCTTTATTTAAATGTTCTTTATAGTTTTTATCTATGCCCATCTGTTTTTTAACTCGGTAATTCATAATTCTAACACTTACTATACTACCCATAATAGCTCCTAAATTACCAATCAAGGCTTCTTTCATAAATCCTAGACCCGCCATAAAGGTAGTCAGTATTAGACCCATACCAAAGGCAGTCCCAAGATTACATAAAGAAGGAACTTCATGCTTTTTAAAATACCCAAGATACCCTTCTTCTTTAGCTAAGGAAATTATGGCTGGATTATCTGAAAGATATGTAGTTATAGTACCTAAAAAAGAAACCCCAGGTAGATTATATAGAGGTCTCATTAGGGGAGCAAATAGTTTATTTAGTAAAAATATTAAACCAAATTCGGTTGCCATTTTTCCAAAAGCTCCTGCGAGAACCGCTATCGCCATAATGTAAAAAACAGTATCCATTAATAGTTTGTATGCAGTTTCCATAAGAGTAGAAAACATATTTCCTATTCCCATCTGGCTTCCAACATAACCGAAGAATAAAAAAATTAAGGCTAAAAATATGATAGTGTCACTATATTTTTTTTGAAAAGAAACTACAGGATTATTTTTTTGCAAAATTAACACTCCATTTATATAAATAATATATTCACATACAGGTCATATTATAATATATTTATATTATGAATACAATAATGAATTAAAATTATTGTTGTGAATTAAGAGTGAAAAACAAAGTTGACAAAATTACTCAAGTATGATATATTTATATTAACAAATCAAATAAATAATGATTTTAAACAGATAAATTTATAAATAGTATTTAAATAATTATATGGTAAGTAATAAATCTTATTACAAAGAGGGAGGATATATTATGTTTTACAATAAAAAAGGAAAGTTAAATGAGTTTAATGATTCAAATAATAGAAATCAGGGTGTCGATGTAAATAAATCTAATAATTCATTATTGTTTTTTCACCCATTAGCTTGGACAAGCCTATGTGCCGATGATAATCAGAACTGTAAAGTATAGTTTATAATTTGACAAATAAATATAAGACCCATCAATACCGCCTTTGTGCGGTATTTTTTTTATTTTAAAGTACAGCATTACCTTGAGGGGAGGATTCTCCCTTCAAGTCGAAAATTTGTTAATCATTCCATCTCGTTTTGTCTATATAAATCGGGTTCGCTCAAACTCCCAATAATCCAACTGATTTTGACTCTTTTCTAACTAGGTTTAAAACCCTTATCCATAACAATGCAAAACTTGTCTTTGGACTCGAAGATACCCAGGGACTAGGCCATTCACTCGCACAATGGTTAATTAAAAAAGACTATACTGTTAAAGAAATCAATCCTGTTCAAGCTAAAAGAAAAAGAAAACAAAGTACTTCTCCTGACAAGTCCGATAAAGTTGATACAGAAGCTATTGCAAACGTTCTTTTAAACAAATGACGCCAATTTTAAGGCTATTAGAAAGCTTAACAACTAAAGAAAGAATTTAGTCAAAGCACAAACCAGGGTTAAAAACAGATTACATAACCTCATTCATCAACAGTATCCAGAATATAAGAAGTTTTTCAGTGATCCTTTCGGGAAAACGGCTTTAGCCTTTTGGAATAAATACCCTCACCCAAATGAATTAAAGCATATTGGTGAAAAAAGATTAAATAACTTTTTGAAAAAACAGGCCAAGAGTATTTCCAATGATAAAGCTTCTCATATCCTTTCTCTGGTAAATAAGGATAAATCTCAAGTAATTTCTACTGAAACCAGAAAATCTTTAATATCGATGCTCATCAAACAGTTAAAACTGATCAGCCAAAATCTTGTAGAAATAAATCATCTACTGAAAAAATCAGTAGAAAGTAGTCAGTATAAGCTTACTACCATGCCGAATATTGATTTTAAATTAGCTGCCTTATTTATTTCCAATATCAAAAATATCGATCGTTTTGACTCTGCTGATCAATTAGCTTGTTATGCAGGATTAGCACCGGTAGAATATAGTTCGGGCAAATCTCAAAAATCAACTTCCAAAAAATATGGCTGTCGGGACCTTAATAATGTCTTCTATATCCTTGCTCTACAGCAAATCGGTAGTTACAAAAACGGTCGAATTAAAAACCCGGTCGCTTATAACTATTATCAAAAAAGTTTAAAGAAGGCAAATCTAAAAAAACAGCTCTTACCTGTTTACAAAGAAGATTAGTTGATATTATCTATGCTATGATGAGGGATAGATCTGTTTATGAATTACCTGAAATACCCAACTATGAAATTTTAAATACAGTTGTTTAACCGGGTATTTAAAACACTTATATAAAGACTTTAATGCTTAAAAAATTAAATATCTACTCCTTGAGGATAGCTTTGTGATTATTTAAAATTAATACCTACTTATTTCCATTATTTAACTTTTTATTGAATGTCTATTTAAAAAATGGCTAGGTATATCCCCTACTTACGTTGAAAGATATTTATCAATTTGTATATATTTTCAAACTATTTGCAAAAAATATTTAAAGTTTTGCAGGAATATCAAATTTGATATTGAATTTTGCTTACAGAGATAAATATAATCGATTACATAATTTTTACATATGAATAGATTAGTCATTTTATATGCAGAATTATATTATTATTTTTAATTATATTATTATAAAAGAAATTAAAAACAGTATAGATGTTGTCATAATAGTCAAAACACCTTTTTTAATAAATCATAATAGTAATTAGTATAAGTTTTAGATTTTTAATTACATTTAATTATGATCTTAAAAAACGCTTTAAAAATTATATTTATTGTTCAAAATAAAAACGATTACATAATAAGGAGATGGTAATATTAAATTTACCGCTTATGTTAACTTAACCACAAAAGAAATTCAAGTAAAGGAAACCCCGATAGAGTTAATAAAAAAATATTTAGGAAGCAGAGGATATGCTGCAAAAATATTATACGATAATGTTGGGTTAGAGATTGAGCCCTTATCAGAAGATAATTTATTAATTTTCTCTCCTGGACTTTTATCTGGTACACCTTGGCCTACTGGAGCTCGTTATACAGTTACTGCTAAATCTCCTTTAACAGGAGCTTATGGATATTCTAATTCTTCAGGTCATTTTGGACCAGAATTAAGAAAAGCAGGTTTTGCAGCTATAGTATTTGAAGGTAAATCTGAAAAACCTGTATATCTTAAAATAGAGGATGAAAATCTTGAATTACTAGAAGCTACTGATTATTGGGGTAAAAATGCGTTAGAAACCGAAAAATTACTTAAAGAAAAACATGATGGTTCAAAAGTTGCTGCTATCGGGCAAGCAGGAGAAAATTTAGTCAAAGTATCTTCTGTAATAAATGACGGTGGAAGAGCAGCTGCTCGCTGTGGTCTAGGGGCAGTAATGGGTTATAAAAATTTGAAGGCTTTAGTAGTAAATGCTTCTCAGGAAGTAAATTACTCACAAGAATTTAAAGATAAAGCAATAGAAAAAATGAAAAAGGCAGGTACTCATCCCGGCTCGAAAAGTCTTCGTAAATGGGGAACAGTAGAATTGGTAGATCCCAAAAATCAAAGTGGAGACCTACCAACAAGAAATCACCAATCAGGACAATTTAATTATGCGGATAAAGTTAATGCAAAAGCTCTGGATAATTATGTATATCAAAATACCGGTTGTTATTCTTGTCCAATCAGATGTTCTAGACTTTCAAAAGTAGAAAATGGCGATTATCAGGCCGAAATTGAAGGACCTGAATATGAAACTATAAATTCAATGGGCCCAATGGTTGATAACCATGATATGGAATTAATAATTTATGCAAATAAATTGTGTAATGAATATGGAATTGATACAATTTCTACTGGAGTAATAATAAGTTTTGCTATGGAATGTCATGAAAAGGGAATTTTAGATGATGAAGAATTAAGTTTAGAATGGGGCGATAAAGAAACTATTACTGAACTAATAAAGAAAATTGCTTTTAGAGAAGGTTTAGGCGATTTATTGGCTGAAGGATGTTACAGGGCTGCAAAAAAAATAGGTCAGGGAGCTGAAGAATTAGCCATGCATGTCAAAAAAATGGAAATACCAATGCAAGAGCCCCGTGCTTCAAAAGCTATGGGGCTTGGACATGCTACTTCAAATAGAGGTGCCGATCACTTATATGGCTTACCTACTATTGATTTAACAGGTAATGTGGAGGTGGCCGAAAAATACTTCTCTGAATATATGCCACAGATCCTTGAAGTGTACTCTCAAAAATATAAACCAGAAATGCTGAGTTTTACTCAAGAGTATAATGCTATTTCTGATGCTTTAGGAGTATGTAAATTTTCAACTACTGAAAATTTCGCACTTTTACCTGAAGATATCGCAGAGGGTATCAGTCTATTAAGAGAGGATCTTGATTTTGATGAAGAAGAATTACTTAAAGCTGGTGAAAGAATAATTAATTTAGAAAGAATGTACAATTATCGACATGGTATGACAAGGAGTGCAGATAATTTACCGGAGAGATTTTTAAAAGACTCTTTGAATATTTATGAAGTTGAAAAAGATAATAAATTAACAGATAAGGTAGTGGTAGAGAATCTAAAAGTAGATCTTGATCAAATGCTTGATATATATTATCAGTTAAGAGGTTGGAATCAAAAGGGAGTTCCTACTGAAGAAAAATTAAAAGAACTAGATATGGAAGAATTAATTAAAGATCTTTAAAAACTCGATTCAAAATAATGAGTTGAAGATAAATGTTTTTAAAAAGTATGGAGTGTTAAAAATGAGAAAAACTACAATTAAAGATGTAGCAAAAAAAGCAGAAGTATCTGTCGCAACAGTTTCAAGGACTTTAAATGATCCAGACTCAGTTAAAAAAAGTACAAGAGAGAAAGTTTTAGATACTGTTGAAAAAATGGAATATGATCCTAATCCAGTAGCTAAGGCTTTACGTTTAAATAAGGTCAATTCAATTGGATTGATAGTTCCTAATATAACTAATACAAGTATGGCAGAAATAATCAGAGGTGCACATGAAGAACTCGGAGACCATGGATATAATACAGTGTTATTTAATTCAGGAGAAGATTTTAGACGAGAGGAACATTTTTGTGAAATTATACAAAATACAATGGTCGATGGGGTAATATTCGTTACTGGTACTGGAGCTACTCCTCCTGTTGAGATGTTATCATCTGATTTAGCAGCATGTTTAATTAATCGCAAGTCAGAATTGGAATATGTGGACCAAGTTATGGCCGATGAAGAAGAAGGAATGAAGTTATTAACCTATCATTTTAATAGAATGGGCCACAAAAGGATTGGCTTTATAACTGGTAATCAACAAACATCTGCAACGAAAAATAAGCTTAAAGGGTATAAGAATTTCTTTGAAAATAATGAATTAGAGTTTAACAATGAATATGTTGTTTCAGGTAATTGGACAATTGAAGGTGCTTTTCTTGCTATGAAAGAATTATTGGGGCTTAAAGAAAAACCAACTGCTGTAATTATAGGTACAGACACTATGGCTTTAGGAGCTCTTAGTGCTATTAGAGATAGTGGGCTTTCTATACCTGAAGATATTGCAATAAGTGGTTTTGATAATTCACCAAGTAGTGAATATTATACCCCACCTTTAACAACATTAAAATATCCAAATTATAAATTGGGTAAACTTTCAGCTCGATCAATATTAAATAGATTAGAAAATCCCGATAGAGAGAAAAAAAACATCAATATTCCTTTGGATATAATGATTAGAAAATCTTGTGGATATCGTATAGGTTTTGACCAAAATCGTTAAAAGGTTGTGTAAAAATGAAAATTGAAGTTAAGTATTTCAATATTGTTCAGATGAAATTAGATAAAAAGAAGGATGAGATTGATTTAAAACCCGGTAGTGGTATTTATGATTTAATAGAAAAGTTAGCTGAGATAAATGGTCCAAAATTGAATAATATAATATTGGATAATAACGGGGAGATTAAATCATATATTAAAATATATAGAAACAAAAAATTATTATCTGATTATAAAGTTGAACTTTCAGACCGCGATACAGTAAATATATTTATGGCAGTAGCAGGTGGTTAACAAATATAAAATGGGGTGCTAAATATGATTGATAAGTTAATAAAAAATTCTACTTTAATTACAGTTAATAAAAATAGAGAAATATTAAAAAATCATTCAATTGCAGTAAAAGATAAAAAAATTGTAGATATTGCTGAAAATGGTAAACTAGAAAAAAAATATAATGGAAATTATAAAGTGATAAATGGGGAAGGTAAATATGTATTTCCAGGATTGATAAATACTCATACACATCTTTTTCAAACTCTTTTAAAAGGAATGGGAGATAATATGTCATTAGAAGATTGGTTTCCTAAAATGACAGCTCCCAGTGCAGTACATTTAAAAAAAGAAGATATGTATGCTGCCGCTAGATTGGGTATATTAGAAACCATTCAAAGTGGTACTACTACACTTTTAGATTACATGTATGCTCATCCCCAACCTGAATTATCTGATCCGGTTATTGAAGCATTTAAGGAATTAAAATTAAGAGGTATTTTTGGTAGAGGAACACATAACACTGGACAGCAATTTGGAAATCCTGAAGGAATAATTCAGGACATTGATACTATAGAAGATGATGCTAGAAGATTGTTAGATAAGCATCATAATTCAGAAGGGGGAAGAATCAAAGTTTGGTTAGCTCCAGCAGCAATTTGGACCAATAGTAAAAAATTATTAAAAGTATTATGGGAACTAACACAAGAGTATAATACTGGTTTAACTGCTCATATTTCTGAAACCCCTTTTGATAGACAAGCTTCACAAGAAATACATGGTAATTCGGACATTAAAGTATTAGAAGAATTGGGTATTGTTGGTCCTGAAGTACTTTTAGTTCATTGTGTACATTTAACTGATCGAGACAAAAGAATGATCAAACACTATGATATGAAAGTTTCTCATAATCCGGTAAGTAATATGTATTTAGCCTCAGGAGTGGCAGATATTCCAGGAATGATTGAAAGAGAAATTCAAGTATCTTTAGCTACTGATGGTCCGGCCAGTAATAATTCTCAAGACATGATAGAAGTACTAAAATCAACTGCATTATTACATAAAGTAAGTAATATGGATCCTACTATAATTACTGCTGAGAAAGTTTTAGAAATGGCAACTATTGATGGAGCAAAAACTTTAGGTATGGAAGATGAAATTGGTTCTATTGAGGTAGGTAAAAAAGCTGATTTATTTATTTATAATCCGAAACTTTCTGCAAAATCTATTCCTATGAACCATCCGGTTTCTACCCTTGTATATTCAGGAAGTGATAGATGTGTAGAAACGGTACTAGTAGATGGAAACATAATATTCGATCAAGGTAAATTAATAACTGGAGATCAGGAAAAGATTATTAACCAAGGACAAAAAGCCGCAAATGGTTTAGCAAAGAGAGCTGGTTTAGAACATATTAAAAACCGAGAATGGTCTTCGATTGCTTTTTAGAAAATATAATTTGATGGGATAATTTCCAAATATCCATTAATTATTTAGGAGGATAAAACGATGAGTGAGAAACTTGATTTGCCAAAAGTAGATTTTGATATCGACTCTTTAAAATTAGATGTTTTATTTGAAAATGAGGATTATTTAAAAGAATCAAAAAGGGATTCTTTAGTAAATAATACCCCCAGTAAAATAGATAAAATTTATGGAAACTTATTTATGCCGTTATCCAATGGAGATTTTCCTCATGTATATTCAAGTTTTGTTTACTCCCTGGATGGTAAAATAGGTTTTCCAGATTTACCTGAAGGGCCTTTAGTTTCCAGTAAAAATGAACTTGATCCTGAAGGAGGTAAAGCAGATTTTTGGTTGTTAAATGTACTTCGTACTTATGCTGATATAGTTATTAGGGGTGCTAAAACATTAGAAGCAGAAGAGGAAGGTACTGGCCATATTTTTGATGATGATTTAATAGATATAAGAAAAAGCAAACTTAAAAAAAGAAATGACCACCCAATAAATTTAATTGTTTCTCTAGATGGAACAGATATTCCCTTGAATCATAAAGTGTTCCAAGTACCAGAAATAACAGTATGGATTAACACTTCCCCTAATGGTGTTAAATATTTAAAGAAAAACTGGGAAAAAGAATTCACTGTTTTGCATGACTTTGAAAACAAACAATGGAAGCAAAAAATCAAGAATGCTAAAAAGGGTGATATTTTAGTAATCTGCACTGGTAAAGAAAATAATACAGATGCCATACATTTATTAAAGATTTTAAAAGAAATTGGGATGGAACAAATAAGTGTTGAATCTCCATCCTATACATGGCATTTAATGAAAAATAATTTAGTTGATGAGATGTTTATAAATTATTCTAGCTTGTATATAGGAGGAGAGATGACATTTGGTTTAAATGATCCCTTCACAAGTGAAGACCATCCACATGCAAAAATTGTTAAGTTAGCAATGCATAATTCTGCATTCCTATATACTCGTCAAAAGATGCTTTATTAATATATGAATATATTTTTAATATTTTGAAAAATAATATTATTTATATAATTCAGGCAGGAATTTGTGTATAAATATTTAATAATATAATATAGTATAAATTATAAAATAGATTTTAAATACTTTTTTAAATTAAGTAATTAATAGAATATTTATTTACATTCTTGAATATATTTTTTATTTAAATACTTTTTTAAATTAAGTAATTAATTATAAGGAGGTACATAATTATGGGAAAAGGTTATAATGGCAAGATTCTTAGAGTTAATTTAAATGATCATACTTGTGAAATAGAAAAAAAAGAAGAAAAATTCTATCGGAAATATCTTGGTGGTCGTAATTTTATTGCTCACTTTCTATTAAAAGAACTTGAACCCGGAATTGATCCACTTGGTCCAGAGAATATAATGGTTTTTGCTCCTGGTATTTTGACGGGTTCTCCAATTGGGGGAACAGGTAGAAATAGTGTAGGTGCTAAATCGCCGTTAACAGGCTATTATGGAGAAGCAGAAGCGGGTGGATATTTTGGTGCTGAGTTAAAAAAAGCAGGTTTTGATGCATTAATAATAGAGGGTAAATCTGACACGCCGGTTTATCTTTGGATTAAAGATGAAGAAGTACATATTAAAGATGCTACTGAACTTCAAGGAAAGAAAATTGCCGAAGTTCAAAAGGATATTGAAAAAGAGACTGGAGAAAGTGCTGTTCGAACAGCTTTGATTGGTCCTGGCGGAGAAAATGAAGTTAAGTTTGCCAGTATAATGAACGATATTACTCATGCCTATGGTAGGACAGGCATGGGAGCAGTTATGGGTTCGAAAAACTTAAAAGGAGTAGCTGTTAAAGCTAACAATAGGCTTGATTTTCATGACAGAGATCAAGTTTTAGAAATTGCAAAATGGTTAAATGAAAACGTTGATGAATATTGTGGATGGGCAGTAGAAATGGGAACTCCTGGATCTATTATGGATCATAATATGGGGGATGGACTTCCAACAAGAAATTTCAATGAAGCCAGTTTTGAAAATGCCCAAGATATTTCTGGTGAGGAAATGCATTCTACTATATTAGTTGGGAGAGATACTTGTTATGCCTGTCCAGTTAGATGCAAACAGGTGGTAGAGGTAGAAGAACCATATAATGTAGATAGAGTATATGGAGGGCCTGAATATGAAACTCTTACATCTTTTGGTTCTATGTGTGGGGTTTCAGATTTAAAAGCTGTTGCTAAGGCTAATGAGATTTGTAATGCTTATACATTAGATACTATATCGACAGGTGGAGCAATTGCTTTTGCAATGGAATGTTTTGAGAAAGGAATTATTGATAAAAAAGCGACCAATGGTATGGAATTAGTTTTTGGTAATGGGGAAGCCATGGTTAAGTTAACAAAACAAATAGCTAACCGCGAAGGTCTCGGAGATATTTTAGCAGATGGAATTAGGCAAGCGGCTAAAACGTTTGGTAATGGGGCAGAAAAATTAGCGGTAGAAGTAAAGGGGCAGTCAGTTCCTTATCATGAGCCCAGAACAAAGAAAGGTACAGCTTTAGGTTATGCACTTTCTCCAACTGGTGCTGATCATGTTCATAATATATTAGATGACTTTTATGTGCCTGGTAGTTTTGCTATTGATGAAATCAAGGCTCTTGGCATTTCTGAAGGTTTACCAATGGAACAATTAGATTACCAGAAAGTAAGAATGTATGCTTATCGAGTAATGTGGACAAGTTTATTAAACTCATTAGTTATGTGTTTATTTATGCCTTTCACATACGAACAACAGGTAGAAATGGTTAATGCTGTTACAGGTTGGAATACCACCACATTTGATTTAGCTAAAATTGGAGAAAGAAGCATCAACTTAACTAGAGTATTTAATTTACGTGAAGGACTAACAGCTAAAGAAGATACACTCCCTGATAAAATGTTTGAAGTGGGCATTTTTGATGATGATAGAAAAGTAGATAGGAAAAAATTTAAAGAAGCTGTGCAAACATATTATAAAATGATGGGATGGACCAGAAAAGAAGGTAAACCGGAAAAAGAAAAATTAATGGAACTTGATATTGAATGGGCGAATGAGTATATTTAAACTTATAATAATGTAAGGAGTGTTAAATATTGAATGCAAAACTGGAGAAAAACTCAGGGTACATATCATATAATATAGACGGAATGAAGATCAAATTTCATAAAGATCCTTTCGCCGTAGAAATTACTAAAGATCAAACTTCTATTACTGGGAATTATAAAATGGAGGGGCAAGGATTTTATTTTAATCATAAAAATGTAGAAAAGAGAGAATTTTTAAATATAATTGAAGGGTATGATTTTAATAATGGAAATTTAACTATAAAACTTTTAAGTAATAAAAATACAAAAGTCAGACTAAATGTGACAAAAAAATTAGATTATGTAGTTAATTTTACTTTTGAAAATATTTCGGATAAAAATGAGATTTCCAGTTTTGCTGCTGAGTGGCAAATAAATGAAGGAGATCATTTCTATGGGTTTGGAGAAAGATTTGGATCTATTGATAAAAAAGGAGAAAAAGTAGATTTATGGGTTGAAAATGGTTCATATCCAGGCTCGACTTATAAGCCTATTCCCTTCTTTATGAGTCCCCGTGGGTATGGAATGATGATAGATACTGACCATCGTTGTATCTGTAAGATGGGTGAGATAGACAATTCAAATAAATATTCCATAATCAACATGGATTCTCAGTTAGAAATAAACTTCATATATGGACCTGAAATGAAAGATATACTCGATAGATATCTAAAAATAGTTGGGAAACCCAGTTCTCCACAAAAGTATTTTTTTGGTCCCTGGAAATCCAGAGATTGGAAGGTTGAAAATCAAGAAAGTGTTTATGAAGATCTCAATACACAACGAGAACTTAATATCTCAGGAACAATAAAATTAATAGATGCAGGTTGGGAAACCGAGTACCATACTTTTAAGTTTGATGAGAACAAATATCCTAATTACAAAAAAATGATTAATGATGCAAGCAAAAAAGGTTATAAAATTGTACTTTGGATTTCTCCCTGGCTAATGTCAGGAACTGAAGCTTATAAAAATGCTAAAGAAAAAGGCTACTTCATTAAAAAAGAGGATGGAAGTGTATATGTCAATAAACTAGGTAATTCACCAACCCTGCGTGGCTCAGTACTTGATTTTACAAAGCCGAAAGTAGTTAAGTGGTGGCAGGATAATTTAAGAGAAGTAATGGAGCTTGGAATTGTAGGATTTAAAACTGATTTTGGTGAACAGGTGCCAGTTGATTCAGTATTTGACAATGGAAAAACAGGAGCAGAAATGCATAACATATTTCCTGAATTGTATAACCGATTAACTTGGGAAGTTGTTAAAGAAAAAGATGGTATACTTTTTGCTCGCTCTGCTTGGCATGGATCTCAAAAATATCCTGGTATTTGGGCTGGTGATCAGGCGCCAGGCTTTGCTCCATGGAGTGGTTTACCTAGTGTTATAAGTGCTGGACTTTCTGCTGGAATGTCTGGTTTCCCCTATTGGGCTAGCGATATAGGAGGTTACTTTGGAAAACCTTCTAAAGAAGTATTTATTAGGTGGGCTCAATTCGGTGCTTTCTCCCCAATAATGCAAATACATGGAAAAGGAGAACATGATCCCTGGAATTTTGATAGTGAAACCTTAATTATCTATAAAAATTATGCTCAACTTCATATGAGATTATTATCTTATATTTATAAATATTCTAAAAGAGCAGCTCAAACAGGTGAACCAATAATGAAAGCTTTACCTTTTGCCTACCAAGATGATGAGAGAGTTCATAAACTTGAATGTGCACAATATGAATACTTATTTGGAGAAGAAATTTTAGTGGCTCCAATTTATTATGGTGGAAATTTCAAAAGAATATATCTTCCAAAAGGAAAATGGATAGATTGGTGGACCGGCAATGAGTATGATGGTAACCAAGAAATCGAATATATTGCTAGTTTAAAAAGAATACCTTTATTTATTAAAAAAGGATCAATTATTCCACTCCTACCTGCTGGTATAGATACAATATTACCTGTAGAGAGTAAAAAAATAAAAAATGAAGAGGATAAGCTAATATATGAAATATATCCTTCTGAAGAAGCAACTTTTTCTCGGGATGATGGCTGTAAAATAAAGGTTAAGAAAATTAAAAATCAAATTGAAATTAAAATTGAGAATTCTAGTCTAAAAGAAATGGAGTTGAATATTATTGATGCCTTAGATAAAGAAATAAAGAGTTTTTCAGGGTGTAATATAATAGATACTGGTAAGGCATCCCCGGTTCTCTCCGAGGTTGATCCGGATAAAGTGCTACATGAAGGTTTTAAAATAGTAATTGCGCCTCAAAAAGAGGATATAAAAATAAAATTGGAAAGCGAGGAGAAATAATGCCATTAGTAGATACTAAAAATATTTTAAATAAAGCTAAAAATAGTAATTATGGTATAGGTTCTTTTAATATATATAATTTAGAAACGACACAAGCTGTAATGGATGCAGCGGAGGAAAATAAATCTCCTGTTATGATTCAAGCTTGGTCTGGAATTTTTGAGATGGGTTTAGTAGAAATGGAAACACTTGTTTCCCTTGTTAAAACTAGAATTGGACTTTCGAAAGTTCCTGCCTCCTTACATTTAGATCATGGAGAAAAATATGAAACCATTTGTAAAGCTATTCGAGCAGGCTTCACTTCTGTTATGATTGATGCTTCTACTAAATCTCTAGAGGCAAATATTGCATTAACTAAAAAAGTTGTAGAAACTGCTCATGCTTCAGGAGTATCAGTTGAGGCGGAATTAGGCCATGTAGGTGAAGAAAAAGGAGATAGTGTTTTTACTGATCCTGATGAAGCTAAATACTTTGTTAAAGAAACTGATGTTGATTATTTAGCAATATCTATAGGAAGTATCCATGGATACAATGAAGACGATGTTAAATTAAATATAGAACTACTAAGAAAAATCAAAGAAAAAATTGATATACCATTGGTTTTACATGGTTCTTCTTACTTATCAGGTGAAGAGTTAGGAAAAGCAGTTAAAAATGGAATTGATAAAGTTAATATTAATACAGAAGTTAGTGTAGCAATGATAGAAGGATTTAAACAGGCATTGGCAGATAATCCAAACACCATATATAACAATATTTTTACCGATCAAGCAAAATATGAAATGGTAAAGGTAATAAAAGAAAAAATGAATATGTTAAATTCAAGTAATCAACTTTAGTTGATATGGATTTGTTGTATGAATTAAAAATTTAAAGGGGTGTGGGTAATGGATTTGGATGTTGTTGGAATTGGGGTACCTTGTGTAGACCTATTATTTAATATCGATCATTTACCGGATAAAGATGAATCATTACCTATTCAGGAATATTCCTATCAAGGAGGTGGTAAGGTAGCTACTGCTCTTGTGACACTAGCTCGTTTGGGAGAACAAACAGGTTTTATAGGTAAGGTTGGTAATGATAAATTCGGGAAATTTGTTACAAAAGATTTTAAGGAACATGGGGTAGATACTATCCACTTAAAGTATGAGAAAGCGGGAAAGACACCTTTTTCAGTAGTGTTAAGTGATCAAAAAACTAGTGGCAGAAATATTTTATATAATAAAGGTGAGCTAGAAACTTTAAATTATTCCGAAATAGATCTTGATTACATAAAACAGGCAGATTTTTTACATATGGCTTACCCTAGGAAATTAGAATATGAAATATTAAAAGAAATTGAAAATGAAGATATTACAACTATATTTGATGCTGATTTTTTTGAAACTGCAATAATTGATCTTCTACCTTTTATCAATGTACTCATTACTTCGCAAGAGTTTGCAGAAGGGTATGGAGAAAGTTTAGACAACGAATTAGATAAATTTGAGGATATATTATTAAAATTGTCTCAGGAAGGACCGGAAATAGTTGTTATAACAATGGGTAAAGAAGGTTCATTAATATACTATGAGAATGAGGTTTTTCACCAGGAAGTTTTTTCAGTAGAAACCAAGGATACAACTGGAGCTGGTGATGTTTATCATGGAGCATTTATATATGGATTATTAAATAACAAAAGTATAAAAGAGACTGCTAAGATTGCATCAGCAGTATCGGCAATCAAAACCACAGTAATTGGAGGACGAGCTGGAATTCCAACAGCTGGTGATTTAAATTATTTTTTAAAGAATAATGCAGTTAGAATAACCGACAAAAAACAGAGGATAAAAAATTATAGAAATAATTTTCATATTGGGAGTGAGTTAAAGTGAGATTAGGGTTTAATGATATGAGCAGATATAATAGAATAACTGTTTTAAATTTAATAAGACGCAATGTAAGTATCTCTAGATCAGAGTTAGCAGAAAAAACAGGACTAACTCCTCCTAGTATATCTAGAATTACTAAGGAATTAATGGAACGAGATTTAATAATAGAATCTGGTGTAGGAGAATCTAATGTAGGCCGGAAACCAATTATGATGGAATTTAATGAAAGTAGCAGGTCAATTATTGGGTTGGATTTAAGGCCTGATCACATAAATGGAGTTATTACAAATTTGAGCCCTCAAATTTTAAAAAAATATGAAAATGATTTTGATATTAATTTACCCCCAAAGAAAATTTTAAATATCTGTAGAAATTTTTTAAATAATATATTAGAGGATGTAAAAGAAATAGCGCCATTACTTGGAGTTGGGATAGTTTTGCCAGGTGTAGTTGATATAGACAAAGGGGAATTAACTTATTCCGCCCCAATGGGATGGAGTAAAGTTGATATTAAATCTAGTTTTAAAGAAATTCTCCCAGATATACCATTTAGAATAGATAATTTAGCACATGCAGTTGCTTTAGGAGAAAAATGGTTAAAGCATGACAAAGAAAGAGATGATTTTGTATATGTTTATGTAGGCAAAGGTATAGGAGCAGGTATTATTGCAAATGGACAAATCTATCATGGTTCTGAATATAATGCTGCTGAAATTGGCCATTCCACTATAAATTTTAATGGACCGCTTTGCAGTTGTGGAAATAGAGGATGTTTAGAAACTTATTGTTCTACAAAAGTATTACAAAGTAATATTGAAAATAAATTAGATATTACAATTAAAAGAGAAGAAGAGTTATGGGAAATATTAAATTCAAATGAAAAAAAAGTGAATGAAGTAATAGAGGAAGCATTAGATTATTTAGGGATAGGGATAGCTAACTTAATAAATACCTTAAATCCTGAAAAGATTATAATTGGAGGTTGGCCTCAAAAAGTAGGATATAATCAAGTACTACATTATTTGTGGAAAGTTGTACAAAAACATTCTATGGAGGGTTTAAGCGATAATATAGAAGTAGAGTTTTCATATAAAGATGAAGATGTAGGACCTTTATTAGGCGCTTCAACTTTAGTATTAGAAGACTTTTTAACAGAAACAGCAGTGAAAAATTAGAACTATTAAATTATATGATGAGAAATTATAATGATTTGATATAACATAAATTAAAGGAAGGTGAAAAATATGAATAAGTTTAAAATTGGTTTTGTATCTTTAGGAAAGCAATATGGATTTAATCTTGATTTAGCCGGTGAAACTCGAAAGAAATCTATAGATTTACTTGAGAGTATTGATGACTTATCAGTAGTTACAGCTGGAGATTTAGTTATTACAGAAAACGATGCCCAAAATGCTATAGAAAAGTTTAAAAATAATAATGTTGATCAGGTAATAATTCAAAGTGGAACATTTTCTTCAGGAGAAGTTTTTATGAAATTCGCAAAATCTTTTGATGGTCCTTTTCTACTTTGGGGAATTCCTGAACCTAAGATAGAAGAGAATATTAAACTAAACTCATTGTGTGGAGTAAATTTAAATTCCAGTCTTCTTTCAAATCTTGATAAGGAATATAAATATATATATGGTAATCCTACTGAAGAGAAAATTAATAATGAATTAGTTAGTTGGTTCAAAGTGAATTCATTAAAAGAAGATTTAAAAGATTTAAATGTAGGTTTGTTTGGTTCACACACACCAGGGTTTTATACTTTTGGCATTAATGAATTGAAATTACGTAAAAATGTTGGTCCCCGTATAACTCATGTAGATTTAAGTAAATTATATCAAAAAGCAGAATCACATAAAGGGGAAGATACTTCTGATTTTGATAGCGAACTTAGTGAATTATCAGATAACTACGATGAACTACCTAAAAATAAACAGAGTCAGTATTCAAGGACATATAAAAGTTTTAAAGATATAATAGATGAGTTTTCTTTAGATGCAGTAGCAGTAAAATGCTGGCCAGAATTTATAGAAGATTATGGACAAGCCGCTTGTGCCACTCTTTCGAAGTTAACTAATGATGATATAGTTACAGGTTGTGAAGGAGATGTATTAGGTACTGTTACTTCCTATATATTAAGTGAACTTGGAGATAGTGCGCCCTTTATAGCTGATTTAGTTCAAATAGAAAAAGACAAAAACACAGGAGTAATGTGGCATTGTGGAGTAGCACCATTTTGCCATGCACATTCAGAAAGTCCTGTTAAAATAGGTGAAGAATTTGGTATAGGAGGAATCAATGTAGAATTTGCTATGCAACCTGGAGAAGTTACTATTGCGAGACTTAGTATGAATAAAGGAGATTATCGACTATTAATTACAAGTGGAGAAGCAGTTGATACTACTGAAACACCTGACGGTACAGCGGCTGTTGTTAAATTTGATTCAGATATTAATGAAGTATTAGACACAATAATTTATGGTGGATATGAACATCATTTAAGTTTGGTATATGCAGATGTTAAAAAGGAATTAATAGAATTAGGTAAGTTATTAGATATAGAGACAGTGGTATTAGAATAAAATTAACTGATGCAAATAACACTGTTCCATAAGTTACTATAATAAAAATATTTAGAATATTGTAACAGGACAAGAGGTGAATTTAATGATAATTGAAAATCTTAAAGCGAACTTGGTGGTTCATCCTCTTCCAGGCGAGTTTCATCCAGCCTGGGGACCTGGGCTTACTATGAGGGAATTACCCTTGACTTTAATTGAAATAACTACTGATACTGGAATAAAAGGTTATGGGGCCTTGCCTGCTTCTGGCAAAGAAGGGGTAGTAGGTGTCAATACATTTATTAAAGATAATTTGATTGGTTTAGATGTATTTAATATAGAAGAGATAGAAAAAGTTTTGAGAAATGCTAGTCTAAGAACGATATGGCCTTGGGGAGTTGAAATGGCAATTTGGGATATAATTGGCAAAGATGCAAATAGACCAGTATATAAATTGATGGGGGGATTTCAAGATGAAATAAAAGTATATGCTAGTTTAGGGGAAGTTAGATCAGCTGAAGATAGAGTTAAAGAAGCAATACAAATAAAAGAAGCTGGTTTTTCTGGCATTAAATTACGGTTTCATGACAATGATCCTTCAAATGATATTAAAATAGCTCGTGATGTTGTGGAAGCTGTAGGAGAATCAATGGAAATTATGGTAGATGCTAACCAGGCAGATGCTCTTCCTGGTTCTAAAAGTGTTAATCAATGGGATTATTATACTGCACTAGAGGTTGGTAAAGAATTAGAAAAAATGGGAATAGCCTGGCTAGAAGAACCATTACCTCGTTTTGATATAGAGGGATTAAAAAAATTATCTAATAAACTTAGTATTCCCATAGCTGGTGGAGAAAAAAATCAAATGATTGCGGAATTCAAACAATTAATTGAAAATGATTGTTATGATATTTTACAGGGGGATGCTAGTTTTTCTGGAGGATTATTTGAATTGAGAAAAATTGCAGGTATTGCTGAAGCATATCATAAAAAATTTATTCCTCATACTTGGAGTAATGGTATTGGATTATATGCTAATTTACAGCTAGCAGCATCATTACCAAATTGTCCATGGTTTGAATATCCCTATGAAAAACCAGGTTGGGACCATGCGGCAAATAATATCTTATTTAAAGAAGGTTTAGAGATTAAAAATGGGTATATTAATGTGCCCCAAAAACCCGGCTTAGGTTTTGAAATAGAACCAACTCAATTAGAGAAGTATAAAGTTTAGTAAATTCTTAAAATAATCAACAAGTTTGAAAGTTTAAATTAATTAAGTATAAATTATGGGGATAAGGTGAAAATAGGATTTTTTCATTAAATACAAACTTTATAACGGGGGGTGAGAAATTTCAAATAATAACAATTTGGTAGAATTAGGTTTGGAAATTAGATAAAAAATTATTTAAAGGAGGGTTTATTTTGTTGAAAAGAATAATTGCTTTAACAGGTTTATTAGTATTATTAGCAGGTTTATTTTTAGCTAACGGAGTCCAGGCACAGGGTGAGACAGAAATTGATGTGTGGATCTATCAGTCATTTTATGAAAATGAAGAAGATTCTGCAATAGTAAAAGCAACAGAGAAATTCATGGAAGAAAACCCAAACATAAAAGTAAATTTAATTCCTACTGTCTATGGTTCAGGTTCTTATAGAGATAAATTCATTAGAGTTTCCAGAGGTGGCGGTGGTCCAGATGTTATAATGAACGATATTATCTGGGTACCACAAATGGCAGCGATGGAAATAATCCAGCCCGTTGGAGATATGATGGGAGATAAGAAAAATGAATTTTTCGAAACTCCTCTTAAAGCTGCAACTCATGAAGATAAAATATATGGTGTGCCTTACCATACAAATGCTTTAGGATATTTTTATAATAAAGATCTTTTCAGAAAAGCTGGTTTAGATCCTGAAGATCCACCAGATACCTGGAGTGAATTCAGAGCAGCAGCTAATCTAATAACAAAAGAAACAGATTCCCACGGATTTGGCTATATGGGCCATTGGGGAGGTTCGTTTGAATGGTTTTCCCCTTTCTGGGCATTTGGTGCTAATGTCTTAGAAGATAATATGAAAGAAGCAGCTTTGAATAGTCCACAGGGTAAAATGGCAACTGAATTTTGGATTAATATGGTAACCCAAGATGGTGTTGTGCCTAAAGCTTCTTCAACTTGGAAAAGCTGGGAAGAAATAGCTTCTGGTTTTGCTACGGAAACTGTAGGTATGGTATTTGGATTCCAAAATGTTTACATGAAATTAGAGAATAAATCATTTGATTTTGACTATGGTATAGCTAAACTTCCTAAAGGTAGAGCTGGTAGAGCTTCTATTCTTGGTGGAGGACATTTATGCATTAATGCAAATAGTGAAAATACAGAGGCAGCCTATAAGTGGATAGACTATATGACCAGTGTAGAAACACTAAATGTATTTGATGAGAGTAAAAGAACATCGGCACGTAAAGACGCAATAGAACATCAAGAATTCTTAAAAAATAACAAGAAAATAGAACCCTTATTTGAATCATTAGAATTTGCGCAACCTCGTCCTCCAATTCCAAAATGGACACAGGTTGACTATGATACTATTCAACCAGAATTCATGAAAATATTACATGAAGGTAAATCAGTTAATGATGCTCTAAATGATGCTGCTAAAAATATAGATGAATTATTAGCTGAATAAATCCAATTATTAATTGAAATAAAAATAGGGGCTATTGTAAGATAGCCCCTATATTTAAAAGGAGGATATTATGGCACAGAAAAACAGCAAAGAGAATGCTTTATTAAATGTAACTCCATTTATGAAAAATCGAATAGTAGCCGTGTTATTACTTGCTCCAGCATGTATAATACTCTTTACAGTAGTAGCATATCCGCTATTATATAATTTAATAATGAGTTTTCAAGATATTAATTTACTTAGACCAGGAGGAACTCCATTTATTGGGCTTGAAAATTATAAAGTAATTTTAAGTGATCCAATATTTTGGCGAGCTTTATCACATACTGCTGTTTGGGTAATTTCTATAGTGGGCTTTGAGATGTTTCTTGGAGTTTCATCAGCAATTATATTAAATCAAAAATTAAGATTTAAAGGTGCTTTTAGAGGTTTAATGTTAATTCCCTGGACAATTCCAGGTGTAGTTGCAGCATTTACCTGGAGATGGATGTACGATGCTCGATTTGGTATTTTGAATCATTTTTTAGTAGAGACCGGAATTTTAAATGAAGCAGTTGCTTGGCTGGGTAATTACAATACAGCGCTGGCAGCAGTTATTTTACCGCAAATATGGAAAAACTTCCCATTTGTTATGATTTTAACACTAGCTGCTTTACAATCAATTCCAGTTGAATTGTATGAAGGGGCTAAAGTAGATGGGGCTACTTTTTGGCAGCAGCTAAGATATATTACTCTACCGTCAATAAAACCAACACTTTATCTTGCTTCTTTATTAACAACTATTTGGAGTTTTAATGCATTTTCAATGATTTGGATCCTTACAGAAGGTGGTCCGGCTCACGCAAGTGAAGTCTTGACAACTTTTGTTTATAAAAAATCATTTCAAGCATTTAATTTTGGGCAGTCTACGGCTACGGCTGTAATTATGTTTGCTATATTATTTGTATTTGTTATTTTATATGGCAAGAAAATATTTGGGGGTGGTGAATAAAGATGAATGAAAACTCTACTCTATTTAATATATTATTATATTTTGTATTAGGTATATTTTTAATATTTGCAATATTTCCCTTTCTATGGATGGTAACAACTGCTTTAAAAAGTGGTGGAGAAGTATTGACTTACCCTCCTAAAATATTTCCTAGTAGTTTTCATTGGGAATCTTTTCAAAAAATATGGACAGATGGTAATTTAATGATATATTTCTTTAACAGTTTGAAGGTAGCAAGTATAGCAACGGTTACAACTATTATAATTGCAATTTTAGCTGCTATTGGGTTTTCTAGATATGATTTACCCGGAAGTGAATCATTAAAAGTATTATTTTTAGTTAGTCAATTGTTTCCTTTAGTTTTATTAGTAACACCTTATTATAATATCATGAGGATTTTGGACATACTAGATACCCATTTAGCACTTATAATTGCATATATTTCCTTTGTTTTACCTTTCAGTGTTTGGATGCTTACAAATTATTTCAATGCAATACCGCGGGATATGGAAGAGTCAGCTATGATAGATGGGACTACAAAATTTGGAGCAATTATTAGAGTAACTTTACCTTTAGCAACTCCTGGTATTGTAGCAACTACTATAAATGCATTCATTTTAGCTTGGAATGAATTTATTTTTGCCCAGACATTTATAGATTCACCTAGTTTAAGGACATTGCCAATTGGTTTACGGGCTTTCATGGGCCAATATCAAACAGACTGGAATTTACTAATGGCTGGTGCTGTAATTAGTACAATACCTGTAATTGCATTATTTATGTTTCTACAACGTCATGTTATTGCTGGACTTACATCGGGTGGTGTAAAAGGATAATATTATTATAATATTTTAATATTTACTTAATTTTAATGTGATGTGAGTTCAGTTTTTGCATCATTGTGAATTAACGGTTTGTTTTTTCTTGGTTTAATAAAAACTTGATTAAATTAATAATACTTTAATTATAAAATATATTATTATAAATGTGTAATAATTTTGTATTAAATGAGATAGACCAACAGATATGTGATTTTTACATGAAATAGGTATAAATCAAATTTTAAAAGATAATATATAAAGAGAGGAGATAAGTATGAAAAATTCTATTGAAATAAGAAAAGTTACAAAAACTAATTTTGCTAAATATGGCCAATTAATTGGAGAACCAACCGAAAAAGATTGGACTTCTCCTTCAGTAGATTATTGGTCAAATCTGGGATTAATTGATTTTAATAATACTGAAGTTGAAGTGAATTTAGGTATAGCTAAGGATAGAAAGTTAGAATTTACAGAACTTGAAAGACATAATAATAGTTCTGAAATGCTGATTCCTTTAGGAACCGATATTATTGTACCAGTTGCAATTGGGGAAAATGCTTCCGAAAAAGAAGCATTTTTAATTCCCAATGGTGAAGCTTTAATATTTAAAAAAGGAATCTGGCATTCCACACCATTTCCAGTGAAAAACAAAAGTAAATTTTTAGTATTGTATAAAAAAGGTACAATTCCAAAAGATAAAAATATAATAACTTTAGAAAATAAATATAATTTAGAAATGAGTTAACTAAAAATTTTACATGAGAAGATAATTTAAAAGTTGAATACTGTTGTTTTAATAAATATAAAAATTCTAAAATTAAAGACAAAATAGTTTTTAGAAGTAATCTTATTAAGATATCAAGTGTAAAGATTTAAAAATTTAGTCGTTTATTTAAAGTAAATTAACAAGAACAAAAACTGTCGATGACCTGAATAAAAGAGGAAGTAAATTTAACCAGAGTAAGGGTAGGTTTGTTCTGTGGGAGAGTTTCTAGCTTGTACAGTTATACTTAGAATTTTGTAGTTATTACAGTACAAAATTTAGAAAAAGAAGAAGTAAAGTCAGATTTTCTACAAAAAGTATTTTGGGATCCATTTCTTGTCCATTGTTTATTTTGTAGTCTTAGTAAGTTAATGAATACCTATAATTTACTTTAGTTAATTTCGTATCCAGTTGAAGAAAAAAATTAAAGATATAATAACCGGGAAATTCTGTCGAAGTATTGAGTATAAAAAGATCATTGATACGGTTGAATTATCCGTAAAAAAATGAATAGGTATATTATTATAAATCAATTTTAAATAGGAGGTTAAATTATTGTTGATCAAAAAAGCAAATAAGTTCAAGAAAAAATTAGTAGTTATAGGACTAATTTTAATTTTCTTAGTTGGAATATTTGGAGTTGTTAATGCTGAAAATAATGGGCCTTTGGTATTATTAACCTGGGTAGAAAACCCTCAAGAGTCTCAAATGATAACGTGGATTAGTCAAGAAAATTATGAAGAGTATCATTTACAATATATTGTGAATACTGAATCGGAAGAAAAAAAAGAATGGTCCAAAATAAAACCTGAAAAAAAGAATTTTGAAGAAGGAGATAATTGGATTTACACAGCTAGTTTAAATGGTCTAAAACCTGGTCAAGAGTATAAAGCTCAAATATATTTAAAAAATAAGAAGGTAAAGGAATTTACTTTTAAAACTTTGCCTGAAAAAGGTAAAATAACTTTTATTGCAGGTGCGGATTCTAGAACAGAACGTGGAGAAAGAGAGATGAGAAGAGAGATTAGGAGAAGAATCAATTCTAAAGCAAGTGAAGATAATCCAGATTTTGTAGTTTTCGGTGGAGATTATATTCAGAATGCAAAAAATAATGAACAGTGGAATTGGTGGTTAGAAGATTGGGATGAATTAATGGTTAATTCAAATAGAAAAATACCGATAGTTCCTGCAATAGGTAACCATGAAGTTGAAGGTGGTTATCTAGGAGAGAAAGAGGATGCTTCCTATTATTATAATTATTTCAACTTGCCAGGAAATGAAAAATATTATGATTTGGAAATTTCTTCTGAATTAGTATTAATTACTCTTGATAGTGATCATACTAGTGAAATTGAGGGTGAACAAACTGAGTGGTTGAAAAAAACTTTAAAAGAGCATCAAGATAAGAAATGGATTATTGTACAGTATCATCTCCCAGCCTGGCGTAGTCGAAAAGCATTTTTTGGAATTCATTCTATAAAAATTAGGGAATATTGGTTACCTTTATTTGAGGAATATGGAGTAGATGTTGTACTTGAAGCAGATGACCATACTTTTAAAATTTCAGAATATTTAAAAATAAATTCAATATCTGCTAGTTTACAAGAAAAATTAACAGAGGGTATGAAAAAAGCTGAGAGAAATTTTGATCCTGAAAAAGATTATTCCCCTTGGAGTAATTCGACTTTGCAAAGTATAAGTTCAGGGGAATGGAAAGAAGATTTTGATAACATAGATGTTGCCATGGAAGAGTTGATATTCCAGCTAGCATTGTTCCAAAAACAAAATGATACTTTTACAAAAAATAATATTCTAAATGAAGTTTTAAAAACTAAACTTTATCCTAAGTATTGGAATTCAAAGATTGAAAACAATGGTTATGAAAATTATATTGATAAAGAAGATGGTATTATTTATTTAGGTGATGGGGGTTGGGGTGCACCATTAAGGAAGCCCCATTACGCAGAAGAAACTTGGTATTTAAAGAATAGTGCTAGTGCATATAATTATTTCATAATTACTTTAAATAAAGGAGGTGACGAGTTAGTAATAAAGCCAAGATTAGTAGGTCCTCTTGAATTAAATATTCGTAAATAAATCATTTGTAATTAATGAGTAACATAATCTTTTAGGAGGTATATAATAATGTTAAAAAAATATTCATTAAGTATTTTTTTAGTCTTAATTTTAAGTTTTGTTCTTTTAACTTCGGTAATTTCTGCTGAAGAGGTTGCTCCTTTAAATAACAGAGTAACTTCTTATATGGCTAGAGTTATGGAAACTACTGCAGTAGAATTAGTTCAAGAAGCAAAATTACATTATGCTGAAAAACGTATTAAAGGAACAGAATATGAAGGTTTACCGTTAGTTTCACAGATGGCTCCTCAAAAAGCAGGTAGAAAAGATGATGGAGGTCCAGAATTTTATATAGACATAGATTCTGGTAATATTACAGAAGAGGATTTAGTTTCTTTGAACTTTTTTGGTGATGATATAGCTTATTTAAAGCTTAATGGTGAAGAATTAAAAGAATGGATGGAAGCGGGTATGGAAAACTTTAATCAAATTAATCCTGATAAAAGTGAGGATCAATTTCTTGTAGATGAAGATTATGTAGACTATAATTTTGATATATTTGAAGGAATAAATTATGTCGTTGATGTGACTAAACCAGCTGGTGAGAGAATAGTTGAAGCAACACATGATGGTGAGCCAATTACAAAAGATGATGAATTTGTAGTAGTTACTAATCAATATAGGTCTACTGGTGGTGGAGACTTTCCAAATGCAGTTAAAGAAAACAAAATTTTATCTACTAAAGAAGAAGATAGAAAATCTGTCAGAGAGGCTATAGCAGATTATTTAAATGAAAACAATGGAGAAGCACCTGAGCCTGATTATAATTGGTCACTTGCTCCTGTAGATACAGAAGGTCAGATTTTGTTTAGAAGTTCACCGGATGCAAAAGATATAGTAGATAATTTTGAACATATAGGTCAAGTAGGAGAATATAGTGGATGGGGAATTTATTCTTATGATTTAAGTTGGACTCCGTAGATAGTAATTAATTGAAAGCAAATATATTTAAAATAGTTATAAATGTAATAGGTAAATGCCTATAATATGTTTTATAATTCATGAAATGGTTTTAAAAAGTTCAAATATTTGATAATCATATCAAAATAAATCGGTAATCCCTTCTATAAAAAATAAAAGAAGGGATTACTTTTATAAAAAATGTTAAAAGAAAACTCCCACTAAATTTTAATTTAGGGGCAGATGAATTTTAACGGTCTTGGTCTTCTATATATTTTTTAACACCCTTAATACTTGCACCACCAGTAGATATAATGCAATAACTTCTTGACCAGAAATGCTTTTCCGAATAAATATTTTTCATTTAATCACCATAATCCCTTCTAATTAAACTAGATGTACTTGTTTTTAAACTGTTAATGACTTTTGAAAGCTGTACTTGTGGTGGTGTGCTAAACATAATGTATGATCTTTTTCACCACTAAACTCTAATAATTTATAACCTTTTCCTTTCAATAATCTTTTAAAATGACTTTTTAAATCACTATTAAACTTAATGAAGCCTATACAAGTGGATGTAGTGCTGTGGAATATAAATCTAATTATAATATTTTTCGTAGAATAACAAAGGGATTGTTTAAAAACAAAAAGACCACCATTAATAGCGATATTAATGAAAGTCTTAATATATTAAGAAAATCTTTAAAAGATAAATGTATTCCTGAACTCGTTAAACGAGCTAGGGATAATGAAGTTGTGTACCTTTCGAAACGAATAAGTTTTGTTTAAAAGGTGGAAACTTAATCACAAAACTTCGTTTAAATCTATCTAGTAGTACATAGCCACTATGTTATATATGAAGTAATAGAAGCTCCTTCCGAAGCGTAGCTAGTGCCTATGGTGCAAATCTTGTTTCATATTTGGTGGGAAAGGTTCACTGTTTCAAATATATTTTCCAAAGATTCATTGGATTTTCAACATTAAAATAATTAAAAGTGGGGGGATATTAATGCCTGTTATAAATATTGATGGAATTGGTGGAAATCTTAATAAAGATCAAAAAAGAAGATTAGTTGAAGAATTGACTCAAAAAACTAGTGAAATCACTGGTATTTCAGAGAGTGCTTTTACTGTGTTAATTAAAGAAATGGATTATGAGAATATTGGCGGGGGAGGAAAATTGCTTTCTGATATAAAAAATAAATAATTTTTTAAAGAAACAGGGAGGGATATTTGATTTTGTATTGAATAAATTAACTAGGAGTTATGTAATCGATTACAAAAGATTAGTCATAATTTAGGTTAGATTGTGATTAAAATTAATATAATCACCTATTTAGTCCATATTTTATTATAATTAAACATTTTTTAATGTAATTGTTTAAAACGATTACATTAGAGGAGGGGAAATATGTCGAAAGTAGATAATATTAAAAAATTTATTAAAGAAAATAAAAAAAATATTAAAGAGACTACAAAAAATTTAATTAATATTTCCAGTGATACAGGTAATGAAGCAGAAATGGCTGCTGAAGTAAAGAAAATAATGAAAAGATTTGATTATGATGAAATCAAGGAAGATAGTTTAGGAAATGTTATAGGTAGAATTGGAGAGGGTTCCAAAAAAATAATATTTGATGCCCATATGGATACAGTACCATCCGGAGATGATAGTAATTGGACTACAGATCCCTATCAAGGTACTTTTAAAGGAGATAAGTTATATGGGAGAGGTGCATGTGATGACAAGGGGAGTCTTGTTTCTTTTCTATATACAGGTAAGGCGATTAAAAAACTGAATTTAGCCGATGAATTTACAGTTTATATTAGTGCTTCTATTATGGAAGAGACTTGTGAAGGAGTCGCTTTGGGCAAAATGTTAGATGAACAAAATATAGATCCCGATTTTGCTGTTGTAGGTGAACCAAGTGACTTTAAGATTTGTAGAGGACATCGGGGCAGAATGCTTTTAGAAGCAGTATTTTCAGGTAAATCGGTTCATGCTAGTGTTCATGAAGATGACAATCATGCGATTTATAAAGCCACACCATTTATTGAAGCTGTTAAAGACTTAAATAAAAGATTGCCTGAAGATCCAGTTTTAGGTAAGGGAGATATTTGTGTGACAAAAGTTGAAGTTGAAACCAATTCTTTAAATTCGACTCCTACAAAATGTCGCGTTATTATGGATAGAAGAACCACTACAGTTGATAGTAAGGATAGTGTCTTAAAAGAATTATCTGAATTATCTGGTGCTGAAGAAGCTGAAATAAGTCTAATGACCTTTAATGACGAGACTTATAAAGGGTCAGAAATTAAGGCAGAAGAATATTTTCCAGCCTGGATTTTGGATGAAAAACATGAATTAATTGAGGCAGGCAAAAAAGCTTTTGAAGAATATTATAGAGAAAAACCCAATATTGATGTTTGGGGCTTTAGTACAAATGGTAATTACACAATGGGGAAGGCAGGAATCCCTACTTTAGGTTTTGGCCCTGGCAAAGGAGAAAATTGCCATATAAATGACGAATATATAGATATTAATGACGTGGCAGAAGCTATTGGGTTCTATTCATTATTACCAAAAAATTTAAGTTAAAATAGATATAGTATATATTTTTAATAAAAATAAGGAGGAATTTAAAGATGAGACCTAATTTAAAAGGGAAGCATTTACTTACTACTCAAGATTGGACTAAAGAAGATATTGAAGATGTTATGGAAGTTACAAGGAAATTAAAAGAGGATAGGTATTTAAATATACCACATGATGATATTTTGAAGGCTAGATCATTTTTTATGCTGTTTTTTGAAGAGTCAACTAGAACAAGAAATGCATTTGAAGCCGGTATTACTCAATTAGGAGGACATGCTCATTATTTAACACCAAAAGCGACACAAATAGACCATGGTGAAACTGAACAGGATACCATAAAGGTACTTAGTCGTTATGGAGATGGGATGGGAATTAGAAGAAGTGAACCAGGTGGAAGCAAATACATGGAAACTTTAGCTAGCTTTGCAGATATTCCAGTACTTAATATGCAGTGTGATGATTACCATCCAACTCAAGCACTCGCAGATCTTTTTACAATTAAAGAAAAATTTCAAAATGATCTAAAAAATAAAAAATTTGTAATCTCATGGACTTATGCGCCTAATTACATAAGACCACTGTCTATGGCACAATCACTTGCATTATTAATGCCTAGGTTTAATATGGATGTAGTATTAGCCCATCCTGAAGAATTTAGATTAAAACCGGAAATTATTTCACAAGCTGAAAAAAATGCAGAAAAAGCTGGAGTTAATTTTGAGATTACACACGATATGGATGAAGCTTTTGCTGATGCCCACATTGTTTATCCTAAGAGTTGGGGCCCGATTATGCATACTAAAGATGAACAGGAAGGGTTAGATTTAATTGATAAATATCCGAATTGGGTAGTTGATCAAGATAAAATGGATTTAACAGATCCAGAATCTTTATATATGCATTGTATGCCATTTGATAGAGGTGTAGAAGTTACTTCAGAAGTTGCTGATGGAGATCATTCTGTAATTTATGACCAAGCAGAAAATAGATTACATTTACAAAAAGCTCTAATGGCATTAACAATGGCCTAAAGATTATATGTGAATAAACTTCCCCTATACAAAATAAAAGCAAGTTGTTCTTTGCTTAAGAAATATTTGTTTTAAAGATGGGATAAGACAGGAGGTTTTAATATAGATTTTATTATACTTGCCCGTTATTTATTAACGGGCACAGGTGAAATAAAGGAAAATTATGGAGTTAAGGTTTCAGGTAATGAGATTGTTAAAATTGATAAAAATGATAAATTATTAGAAGTTTATCCAAATGCTAAAATTAAAGACTATCGTGATAAAATATTATCTCCAGGTTTTGTTAATACTCATATGCATTTTTATGGTATTTTATCACATGGAATCACGTCACCAGTAGAGATTGATGGTTTTGAAAGTTTTCTTAGAGATTTCTGGTGGCCTTTGGTTGAAGACGAGTTAACTCCTGAATTAATCCAGGCTGGACTGAGAATGTCTGCGTTGGAATTAATTGATAGTGGGGTGACAGCTGTTTCAGACATTTTGGAAGCACCCAAAAGTGTACCAGGTGTCTTAAGAAAAGAAGCAGAAGTTATTGAGGAGCTAGGCTTACGAGCTATTTTATCCATAGAATCTTCTGAAAGAGTTTCTAATGAGCTTGCAGAATTAGCTTTACAAGAAAATATTGATTTTTATGAAGAATATAAAGAACATGATATAATTTCTGGAAGACAATGCTTACACACTACTTTCACTTGTAGTAAAGAATATATTAAGAATTCTTTTGAAATGGCAAGAAAAGTAGGAGCAAAGTCCCAATTACATCTTTCTGAAAGCAAATATGAGGTAGATTATTCTCTCGAAAAGTATGGCAAGAGACCAGTAGAATTATATGACGAATTAGATGCTCTCGGAGATGATTTATTAGTTTCTCAGGCTGTTAAAATAAATCAAGATGAAATTAAATTGTTAAAGAAAAATAATGTGGGTGTGGCTCATTTACCGATTAGTAACTGTGAGGTAGGGGGAGGAATTTCTCCTGTTCCTTCAATGATAAAGGAAGGTATATCGGTTGGATTGGGCACTGATGGATATGTAAATAATTTCTTAGAAGTTATGAGGTCTGCTTTTTTAATCCACAAAGCCCATCATGAAAATCCAGCAGTTATGCCAGCTGAATTAGTTTATAAAATGGCAACTCAATATGGAGCTCAAGCGATAGGGAATGAAAGGATAGGAACAATTGAAAAAGGTAATTTTGCTGATCTAATTACGATTAATATTTCATCCCCAACTCCAATAAATAAAGATAATGTTTATGAGCAATTAATACTGTTTCATAATCCTGAAAATATTAGTGAAGTAATGGTTAATGGTAAAATGATTAAAGAAAATGGAAAAATTAAAGGATATGATTTAGAAAATATAAAGAAAGCAACTAGACAAGCAGCTAAAAAGTTATGGGGTGAATAAATAATGAAAATGGAATTAGAGTTTTTGGGAATGAAGTTAAAAAGTCCATTTATAATTGGTTCTGGACCAATAAGTTACAATGCAGAAGGAGTTATAAGAGCGCATAAGGCAGGTGCTGGTGCAGTTGTTACAAAAACTTTAAGAGATAGTGCTGCAAAAAATCCATACCCTCATATAAGTAAAGCAGGTTCTTCGACTCTTATTAATGCAGAAAAGTGGACTGATTTAGAACCGGAAACTTGGATAAATGAAGAGATTCCAAAGATAAATAAAGAATCTAAAGATTTAAATTTGATTGTATCATTAGGCCATACTATACCTGAAGTTAAAAATTGGGTTGAGAAAATTGAAAATGCTGGAGTGGGTGCAATAGAAATAGTTTCTTATAGGGAAGATTCAATTATAAAAATGGTGGAAATAGCAAAACGAAGAGTAGATGTACCTATTATATTAAAGGTAAGTCCTAATTGGTCTGATCCAGTTGATACTGCAGTTAAAGCAGTTGAGGCTGGTGCTGATGCAATTACAGTAATGGATTCAGTTGGTCCTGTCTTAAGAATAGATATAAATACTGCTCAACCTTTAGTAGCTGGTGAAAATGGCATGGGGTGGATGACTGGAAAAAGTATTAGACCTATAGCACAAGCAATTATAGTCCAATTAGCTAAAAAAGTAGATGTTCCAATTATTGGCCTCGGAGGTGTTATGGAGGCTGAGGATGCTATTGAAATATTAATGGCTGGCAGCACTGCTGTTGGTATTTGTACTACCTTATTAACACACGGAGTTGACTATTTACATAAGTTAAATGATGACACAAAAAAATTAGCTCAAAACCTTGGCTATCAAGATATTAATGAAGTAAGTAGAAGTGCATTAGTTAATTTATCATCTGAAGAAAACAAGGAGAAATTTAATTTTGAGTTTTTTAAAGATAAGTGTATAGATTGTCAAAGATGTGTAGAGGTATGTCCTTATCAAGCAAGGGAACTAGAAAATATGAATATGAAATTAGATGAAGAAAGTTGTCGTTATTGTGGTTTTTGTGCTTCGGTTTGTCCGACTGATGCACTTATTATTGTGTAATATTAATAAGTTTTTAAAATAAATAAAAATAATATATGAGAAAAATTAATTTTACTTTATAATTTCTGAATTGTTAAAATATTATAACTAATGATATATAGGAGGAAGTTATATGATTAAAATATTAGGTATAGGCAGTAGTCCCCGAAAAGCAGCTACAGAATATTCACTTAAACAGGGACTTAAAGCAGCAAAATCAGTACCAAAAATTGAAACTGAAATGATAGTATTGAGAAACAAAAATTTACCTCATTGTATACACTGTGATAGATGTATTAAAGAAAATAGTAGGTTTTGTGTTTATCATGATAATTATGATAAAGAGATGTACGAAAAGTTCTATAAAGCTGATGGATATTTAATTGCTTCTCCGGTATATACAATGAACATTAATGCTCAGTTAACCTCATTTTTCAATTTACTAAGACCTACTTGGAATGTTATGCAGAAAAATCCTGCATATTTTTGGGATAAAGTTGGAGCCGCAATTTCAGTTGGAGGAACAAGGCATGGTGGACAAGAAACAACAATTAATTCTATTCATGGATTTTTCCATACTCACGGTATCCATGTGATAGGTGGAGCTGAAACTTACAATGGTGGAACTGTTTGGAGTAAAGACAATCTAAAAGATGGTGCCAAAGCTGATAAAGAAGGTATGTCTACTGTTCGAGCTATTGGACAGAGATTGGGTATAGCTGCCTTTCAATTGAATCATGATAAAGAAACAAACAAGAAATTATTAGAAGAACTCGAATTGTATTAAATAAATATAATGTTTTTAAGGAGGTTGAAAGCTTGAAAGCGGATGTGATTAATAAGTCTAGTAATAGGGTGGATGGATATGAAAAAGTTACCGGAAAGGCCAAATTTGGAGCTGATATAAATTTTGGTAACCAACTTTATGCAAAGACTGTTTATTCTGAATATCCTAGAGCTAAAATAAAAAAAATAAAATTAAATAAAGCTAAAAAGTTAGATGGTGTAGTTGAAATAATAACAGCAGAAGATGTACCAGGTACTAATGAAATGTTTGGTCGTTTTCCTGTCTTAGCAGCAGAAGAAGTAAAATATGTAGGAGACGGTATAGCTGTTGTAGCTGCTGAAAGCCAAGAAATAGCTAAAAAAGCTGTAAAATTAATTGTGGTAGAATATGAAGAAATTGAACCTATCTTAGATATGAAAAAGGCTGTAAAAGACACAAAAGAATTAGTCCATAGTGATAAAGAAGATAATATAATTGAACATTCTCATCATTTAATGAGAAAAGGAGATATTGAAAAAGGTTTTAAGGGAGCCGATGTAATTCTGGAAAGAACATATTATACGCCTTTTGTCGACCAAGCATATATAGAACCTGAAGTTGTAATAAGTATTCCAGATCCATATAGAAAAGGTATCGAAATTCATGGTTCTATTCAGAATCCGTATTCAGTTCAGGAAAATATAGCAAAAGTAATGGACCATAAAATTAGTGAAGTAAAAGTTATTCATAGTACTATAGGTGGTAGTTTTGGTGGTAAAGATGAATCTGTAATGATGATGGCAGCTCGTACATCAATTTTAGCAGAAAGGACTAAACGTCCAGTAAAAATGGTATTAACAAGAGAAGAAAGTATGACAGAAAGCTGTAAAAGACATCCTTATGAAATGAATTATAAAATAGGAGCAAAAAAAGATGGGACTATTGTAGCTATTCAAGATGAGGTATACACTCAAGGCGGTCCATATAATAATAAGGCTATGTTTGCTAACTGGAGAGGATCAGTTCACGCAACTGGCCCTTATCAAGTTGATAATGTGAAAACTGATTATTATGGAGTATATACAAATACAATTTATGGAGGGGCATATCGAGGTTTTTCTGCTCCGCAAACTGTTTTTGGTATTGAATCCCTAATTGATGAATTAGCTGAAGAACTCAACATGTCACCTAAAGAAATTAGATTGAAAAACTGTTTAAAACCAGGAGATACCTTTGCAACAGGCCAGAAAATGGGGAAGGATAATATTCCTATACCTTTAAAAGAGATCATTAAAGAAGTATGTGAAAAGGCTGATTATGAAAAGAAAGTAAAGAAATTTAAAGAGTACAATAAAAAACACTCCGAGATTAAAAAAGGTATAGGTATTTCCTGTACTTTACGTGGTGCTGGTCTTGGTGGAGAAGGAATTGATACTGCTGGTGCTACTATAACCATTGATAAAGATGGTAGTATAACATTAATAAGTGATTTAACTGAGATGGGTCAAGGAATGAGAACAGCCCATGCTCAGATTGCTGCAGAAACTTTAGGAGTTAGTTTGGAAAGATTATCATTCATTAATACTGATACTTCAATAATTATGGATGGTGGACCAACTGTGGCCTCTAGAGGGACTCTAGCTGGTGGACAGGCTGTAATTGCTGCAGGCAAAAAGTTAAAAGATAGATTAAAAAAAGTTGCAGCTGAAAAATTGAACTGTGATAAAGAGGTAATAATAATAAAAAATGATCAAGTATATGAATACGATAATGTAAATAATATGATTGATTTTGATGAATTAATTGGAGTATGTATTGCAGAGAAGGGTATATCTTTAAGTGCTCAGGGTTGGTATAATCCTGGTCCTGAAGAACTCTCCGAAGAAACCGGGCAAGGTAATGCTTATCCTACTTATGTTTATGGATGTGCTGTAACAGAGATAATAGTAGATACCAAAACAGGAGAAGTGGGAGTAGAAAAAATAATTGCAGGTTATGATATTGGCACACCTATTAATCCTCAGCAAGTTAAAGGTCAATTATATGGTGGAATATTACAAGGTTTGGGATATGGTTTGATGGAAGAGTTTGAACAAAAAGAAGGTTATTTAAAAACGGATAATTTTGATGATTATCTAATCCCAAGTATAAAAGATATACCTGATATTAATGTTATATTATTTGATTTTGAAGATGATTTTGGTCCTTATGGAGCAAAAAGTGTTGGTGAATTAGGAATAGAACTAGTAGCTCCCTCGTTAGTCAATGCTTTTAAAAATGCTACAAATAATAGAATAAGAGAAATTCCGTTAAATTTAGAAAGAGCAAGTTTAGGTAAAAACCTTAGTAAATAAGGAAGGAGGTATATCAAGAAATGGATTTTGATTTTTTACAACCAACAGATCTTGATGAAGTTTGTAAATTATTAAATGAGTATAAAGGAAAAGTAAAAATTATATCTGGTGGAACTGACTTTATGATAGATTTGCATAAAGATGAACTTTCACCTGAAATTGAATATATAATCGATGTAAGTAATTTACGCGATTTAAATTATATTAAAGAAGATGATAACAAAATAATAATAGGAGCGGGTACTACCCATAACGAGATAGCTAATAATCCTATAGTAAATAAATGGGCCCCAGTGCTTGCGAAGGCGACTAATTCTATCGGCTCACCTCAGATAAGAAACAGGGGTACCTTAGCAGGAAATATTGTAACAGCTTCTCCAGCTGCAGACTCCGTTCCAGCTTTATTAGTATTAAATGGTAAAGTGAAAATAAAGACTTCTTCAACTACCAAGGAAATTCCTTTAGAAGATTTCTTTATTAAACCCTACCAAAGTAAAATTAATCAGGATGAATTAATTGTTGAAATATCCTTTAAAAAACCTCCTATGGAATGTAAAAGTGGCTTTAAGAAACTTACTAGAAGAAAAGCAGTCGATAAAGCAAGATTAAATATAGCAGTACTTGCTTTACAAAATAATATTGATGAAATAGAAATATTAAGAATTGCACCTGGTTCAATTACTCCTACTCCAGAACGATTTGAAAAAACTGAAAATATTTTATTAAATAAAAGGCCAACAAAAGAATTAATAAAAAAGGCTGCTGAACAGGTCTCTTCCACTATGATTGAAAAATCTGGATACCGTTGGTCAACAGAATATAAAAAACCTGTAATAAAAACTATGACTCGTCGTATTTTAACTCGGGTATTGGAGGTGGAATGATGGAGACATTAAGTCTTGAATTTAAAGTAAATGGACAGGAACATAAACTGTCAGTTACTCCTAACAAAAGATTGCTTGATGTATTAAGAGAAGATTTGAATTTAATAGGAGTAAAAGAAGGTTGTTCTGTTGGTGAATGTGGAGCTTGTACAGTTATTATGGATGGAAAAATTATAAACTCCTGTATGGTATTAGCTGGTCAAGCTCAAAATTCTGAAATACTAACCGTTGAGGGATTAGAAAAAGAGGAGGGGAAATTGCACCCTCTACAGCAGGCTTTTTTAGACGCCGGAGCTGTACAGTGTGGTTTTTGTACTCCTGGTATGCTAATGAGTTCTTATAATTTACTTCAGTCAAACCCAGATCCAGATGAAGAAGAAATAAAAGATGCAATTGCTGGGAACTTCTGTCGTTGTACTGGTTATAAGCAAATCATAGATGCAATTAAACTAGCTGCAGAAAGAATGAATAGGCAATCATAAATATATTTGGAAAAGGAGGCGGAATGAATATGCCAGCTGATACTAAGATAGATATTAAGAAAATAGCTATTCCAATCTTTTCAGTTTTAGTTTCCTTTATACTTGGCGGAATTATTATAAAAATGATGGGATTAAGTCCTTCAACAGCTTTTAAAGCACTTATGCAAGGTGGAATAGGGAATATTAATGCTCTAGGTGAAACTTTTGTAAAAGCTACTCCTTTGGTTTTTACTGCTTTAAGTTATGCATTTGCATATAAGGCTGGACTCATTAATATTGGTGCAGAAGGGCAGTTATACATGGGAGGCTTTTTAGCAACATTAGTGGGAACAAATTTTCAAGGTCTACCAATGTATATCCATTTACCATTAGCCATAATTGCAGCATTTATAGGAGGAGGATTGTGGGGATTAGTAGTTGCATGGTTAAAAGTTAGATTTAATGCAAATGAAATAATTACTACTGTTATGCTTAATTATATAGCCATGAATTGGATTAGCTATCTTGTAACAGGTCCTATGAAGGCTCCTCCAGGAAACTACCCTCAAAGTAAAGATATTTTATCAACAGCATTATTACCTAATATATTACCAGGGAGTCGATTACATCTTGGATTATTATTAGCTGTTTTGATGTTAATATTTTATTATATATTTTTCAAAAAAACAAAGACAGGTTATGAAACTAGAATTGTTGGTAGGAATAGAAAAGCCGCAGACTATGCTGGTATGAAATCCAAAAAGCTCTCTCTTCTAATAATGTTCATTGCTGGAGGGGTAGCGGGCTTAGCAGGCGCCTCTGAAATCTTAGGTATTCAAGGCCGAATGATAGAAGGATTTTCTCCTGGTTATGGTTTTGATGGTATTGCAGTAGCTTTATTAGGATTAAATTCTTCATTTGGTATTGGTCTTAGTGCGATTTTCTTTGGATTTCTAAGGAGTGGAGGAAATATGATGCAGATGTTAGCTCAAGTTCCAGTTTCTGTAATATCAATAATAACTGGTTTAGTAATTATATTCGTGATAGCAGGTCAAGCTATTAGTAATAATAGAATTGCTGGTTTACAAAAGATAATTGATTTATTTAAAAGGAGTGAACCAAATAATGGAAAACATTCTTAATTTGATACAAAATCTGTTAATTGCGGATTTTAGAACTGCCACTCCTATTTTATTAGCTGGTATTGGTTTAATTTATATGTACAGAGCCGGTATCGTAAATATAGGTGTAGAAGGTACGATGTTAATAGGTGCCTTTGCTGGAAGTTATGGAGCATATATATTTAATAATGTTTGGATGGGGATTTTAGTTGCTGGTATAGTAGGAGGAATAGTGGGAGCAATATTTGCCTTTCTGATTATTACAATTAAGGCTGACCAAATTGTAACAGGAGTGGCAATAAATATATTAGCTATAGGTTTAACGACAACATTAAACAGGATATTGTTTGGAGTTAATACTTCTCCACCTGAAATTCCTTCTATTGGAAAAATATCCTTACCCTATTTATCTGAGATACCGTTTATCGGGAGGTTATTATTTAATCAACTTTCAATGGTTTATTTAGCATTATTATTAGTCCCAATAACCTATTATATTTTTTATAAAACAACAATAGGTTTAAAAATTAGAGCGGTAGGAGATCATCCTAAAGCTGCTGATACAGCCGGGGTGAATGTATTCAAAGTTAGATATTGGACTACTATATTTGGTTCTATGCTTGCAGGAATAGGGGGAGCATTTTTATCAACAGGGATATTAAGCTTTTTTACGGAGGATATGGTTGCTGGTAGAGGTTTTATAGCTTTGGCAGCAGTTATCTTTGGTAATTGGAATCCCTGGGGAGTTCTTGGGGCATCATTATTATTTGGTTTTGGAGATGCGATACAAATTAGGATACAGGCTATGGGTAGTAATATTCCCTATCAATTCCTAATAATGGTTCCATATCTTTTAACTATTACAGCGTTAGCTGGTCTAGTTGGTAAAGTAAATCCTCCTAAAGCATCAGCTGAACCTTATATAAAGGAAGAATAGTTATGAATAAGGGGGTAATTATATGTCAAAGCTACTAGAAATGAAAAATATAACAAAAAGGTTTCCAGGGGTTATAGCTAACGATAATATTAATTTTTCTCTAGAAAAAGGTAATGTTCATTCCCTATTAGGTGAAAATGGTGCTGGAAAAAGTACATTAATGAGTGTTCTTTCAGGTTTATATAAACAAGATGAAGGAGAAATATACATTAAGGGAGAGAAAAACAATTTTAAATCACCTAATGATGCTATAAAAAATGGTATTGGTATGGTTTATCAACATTTCATGTTAATACCTAGACTTACAGTAATAGAAAATATAATTCTTGGTATCAAACAGGAGAAAGAGCCTTTAATAAATGAGAAAAAGGCAGCCAGAGAAATCCAGGAAATTGCAGATAAATATGGAATGGATATTGATCCATATGCTAAAGTGTGGCAATTATCTGTAGGTGAACAACAAAGGGTAGAAATAATAAAAGCCTTATACCGAGGTGCAGAAATATTAATTCTTGATGAACCGACAGCTGTTTTAACCCCTCAAGAGATTGAAGAACTCTTCAATATGGTTGAGCAATTATTAAAAGAAGATAAGGGGATAATTTTTATAAGTCATAAAATTGAAGAAGTAAGAAATATCAGTGATAAAATTACTGTTTTACGTGAGGGTAAAAAAATAGGAACTGTTGATGCCACTGCCAAAAAGAAAAAACTTGCTCAAATGATGGTAGGACGAGAAGTAGTTTTCACAGTAGATAAAGACAATGTTTCTTTCGGAAAAGAAGTATTAAAATTAGAAAATATAGAGGCACAAAATAATAAGGGCTTAAAAGCAATAGACAAAGTATCTTTTGAAGTTCATAAAGGAGAAATATATGGCATTGCAGGTGTAGATGGTAACGGGCAATCTGAATTAATAGAAGTAATTGCTGGTTTGAGAAAAGCTGATAACGGGAGTGTGAAATTTTTAAATGAAGATATAACTAATCAAGAACCTCGTTCAATTTTAAGAAAAGGAGTGGCCCATATACCAGAAGATAGACAAGTTTGTGGTCTGGTAATGGATATGGACATCAAAGAAAATATGGTAATGCAAGATTATCATGAAGCTCCTCATTGTAATGGAAGTTTCCTTGATTGGAATTATATTTCTAAACATACCAATGATTTAATTAATCAATATAATATAAAGGCCCCCTCTGAAAAGGAAGAAGCTAGAAATCTTTCGGGAGGTAATCAGCAAAAATTAATATTAGCCAGGGAGTTGCATAGAGAACCTGAATTATTGCTTGCTATGCACCCTACAAGAGGATTAGATGTTGGAGCAATAGAGTATGTACATGAAAAATTATTAGAAGCTAGAAAAGAAGGTAGAGCTATACTTTTTGTTTCGACTGAATTAGATGAGATTATGAATATAAGCGATAGAATGGCTGTCATTTATGAAGGTAAGATAATGGGAGAGGTAAAGCCTGAAGAGGTTACAAAAGAAGAAGTAGGGCTTATGATGGCGGGTACCAAAAAAGAAGAACTTAAATAATATTTCAAAAAATTAATTTTAGCAAAAATTTTTAGAATTATCTGAAAGTATTAATGAGGGGGTGAAAAAAATTAATATTGATCTATTAATTAAAAATGGGACAATTGTTACAGTAAATGAGGAAAAAGAAGTCTTAAAAAATCATAGTTTAGCGATAAATAATAATAAGATTTATGATATTGGCCCAAATAATGAATTAATCAATAAATATAATAAAGTAAATAAAACTATAAATGCCGAAGGAAAAATAATATTTCCAGGTCTGATTAATACTCATAATCATCTATTTCAAACTTTGTTAAAAGGTTTGGGCGATGATATGGTATTATCAGATTGGTTTGCAAATATGACAGCTCCAAGTGCAATCCATCTTAGACCAAAAGATGTTTATTCAGGAGCAAGACTGGGTATAGCTGAAGCAATTCACAGTGGAACAACCACAATGTTTGATTATATGTATCCTCAACCTCAACCTAAATTAACGGATGAAATAGTTGCTGCGTATAAGGATTTTAAAATTAGAGGTATTGTAGGACGAGGTATGATGAATACTGGAAAACAGTTTGGTACCCCAACTGAAATAATGCAGTCAACCCAAGATATAATAAATGATGTTGAAAGGTTAGTAGATAAATATCATGGTAAAGATAATATTAAGATTTGGGTAGCGCCTGCTGCCTTATGGTCAAGTTCGGAACAATTATTGAAAAAATTATGGGCATTAGTAAAAAGATATAATATTGGTTTAAGTGTTCATATTTCTGAAACTCCATTCGATAGAAAAGCTGCTGAAAAACTCCATGGCTTACCTGATGCAGAACTTCTGGAGAAATTTAATATGGTGGGATCAAATGTTTTAATGGTCCATTGTGTACACTTGACAGAGAGAGATTTAAGGATGGCTCAATACTATGATATGAAAGTTTCCCATAATCCTGTAAGTAACATGTATTTAGCTTCAGGTGTCGCACCAATACCTCGAATGATAGAAAGTGGAATAGATGTTGGGCTTGCAACAGATGGAGCTGCTAGCAACAATAGTCAGAATATGATTGAGGTTTTAAAGTTTACTGCTTTATTACAAAAAGTAAATAGTATGGATCCGACAATTTTGACAGCTGAAAAAGTATTGGAAATGGCTACTATTGGAGGCGCCAGAACTTTAGGTATGGAAAAAGAGATAGGTTCTATTGAAATAGATAAAAAGGCAGATATTTTCATATATAATCCAGCATTAACAGCTCAATCAACTCCAATGCATAACCCAGTATCTACTTTAGTATATTCAGGTTCACAGGTGGGGGTTGAAACAGTAGTAATAGATGGAAATATAATAATGGAAAAAGGTAAAATTCTTCCAGTAGATGAAAAGGAGGTGATTAAAGAAGGTCAAAATATTGCTGATGACCTTTCGAAAAGGGCTCATACAGGCGATAAAAAAAATAGAAAATGGAGATCAATAGCATTTTAATGGATAATCATAATAAAAATAGGAGGCTACCAATGAAAAAATTATTAGTAATTCTTTTAACTATAGTTATGATGTTGTCAATATTTTCATTAGGAGTTTTAGGCGCTGAGGACAATACGAAAGTTGGAGTTTTGCTCCCAGGTAACATTAATGATAGTGGCTGGAATGCTAGTGTTTATGAGGGATTAATGACAGCAGAGGAAAAATATGATATTAAGGTCAACTATATGGAATCTGTTGCCCAGTCCGACTTTGAAGAAGCATTTAGAAATTTTGCAGTTATGGATTATGATTTAATAATTGGTCACGGATATCAATTCCAAAAACCAGCGAAAAAAGTTGCAGAATCATATCCAGAAACAAGTTTTGCTATATTAAATGGTAGTACATCTATGGAACCTAATTTAGCTTCTTATCAATTTACAAATTGGCAGCCGGGTTATTTATCTGGTGTACTGGCTGGATTAATTACAGAAAACGATTATATAGGTGCTATTGGTGGACAGGAAATTCCTGTAATATCTGATGCCCTAGAAGCATTCAAAGATGGTGTTCATAGAGTTAATCCTGAGGCAAAAGTTGTTATAACTTATGTAGATACTTGGTCTGATGTTGCTAAAGGTAAAGAAACAGCTTCAGCGATGATAGAAAATGGTGCTGATGTAGTTGTTACTAATGCTAATGCTGTTGGATTAGGTTCAATAGAGGCTTGTAAGGAAGCAGGTGTCTATGCTATTGGCTTTGTTAATGACCAACATGAAGTTGCTCCAGATACAGTTGTCGCTAGTGGAATACAAAGTAACCAAAAACTAATACTAAGAGTAATAGAAGATTATCTAAATGATGAATTTAGTGCTGGAATTTATAATCTTGGAATAGCTGAAGGTGTTGAAGGATTAAGTCCTTTTTATAATTGGGAAGATAAACTACCAAAAGAAGTAATTAATAAAGTGAATGAAGTGGAGCAAAAAATAATAGATGGAGAAATTACTTGGTCCGCTGAATAGTATTAATATAAATAGACTTTATTATATTTAAGTAGAACACTTACAAAAACGGGGTATAATATTTTATTATATCCCCGATTAAAAGAAATACGGTAGAGTGTCAAGAGGAATCAAGAAAAAACAATAAATAAATTCCACTATTTAAGCTAAATTTGGCATAGAGATATCCGCCTAGCC
>Ga0207714_1000044_pt1 | contig 69753 bp, 58 predicted proteins | sample PonA232FremontCA_2_FD_187270 | JGI IMG/M metagenome (GOLD analysis project Ga0207714, IMG submission 187270) | Marine sediment microbial community from Fremont, CA, USA - Pond A23 Sediment 2 (SPAdes) | ecosystem: Environmental > Aquatic > Marine > Unclassified | place: USA: Fremont, California... | reverse complement strand
TTTGAATATCTTTTCAATATCTAAAAGCGTAATAATCATTACTCAGGGATTTCTTCATCAAGTAACGTGCCAAGCAACATAAATATTTAACTAACAGCCTTTTGATTTGAAGTTGCCACTCCAAACCCCGGCTAAATCTGTACGGCATAAAAACAGGAGATGTGCGCAAGCGAACAAGAAAAAGGAACCGTTTACCTCCCTGTGCATAATTTGTTGGCTTTTGTTAACAACCCACATTAGCCTTTCGGGGAAGGGGTCAAAATTTTTAAGAAATTTGAACAAAGCTTCCCATTATGGATTTCATTGCAGACCTTCATATCCACTCTCATTTTTCGATGGCCACCAGCAAGCAGCTGCGTCCCGAGTATCTGGATTACTGGGCCCGGGTCAAGGGCATCAAGGTAGTAGGCACGGGCGACTTCACCCATCCTGAGTGGCTGAAGGAGATGAAGGAAAAGTTGGAACCAGCCGAACCCGGATTATTCAAACTCAAAGAAAGCTATAAACTGGATAATATCGTAGCCGAGACGCCTGAGAATTCGGTGCGTTTTATGCTTTCGGCGGAGATCAGCAACATCTACAAGAAGAACGGACAGGTACGTAAAGTTCACAGCGTCATCCTGGCCCCCGACTTTGAGGCCGTCGGGCAATTTCAGCAGAAGCTTTCGTCGATGGATTTCAACATCACCTCTGACGGGCGGCCCATTTTAGGCATGGACGTGCGCGATTTACTGGAGCTGACCCTGGAAGTCAACCCGGAGAATTTCTTCATTCCCGCCCACATCTGGACACCATGGTTTTCCGTTTTTGGATCTAAATCGGGCTTCGACAGCATCAAGGAGTGTTTTGAGGACCTATCTGGCGAGATTCATACTGTTGAGACCGGCCTTTCCACCGATCCACCACTGAACTGGATGTGCAGTTTTCTGGACGCCTACACCCTGGTATCCAACTCGGATGCCCATTCGCCGGAAAAACTGGGCCGCAATGCCAATTTATTCAAAACCTCCCTGACCTACCAGGCGATGGTAGAAGCCATGAAGACGGGGGATCCGGGCCAATTTGGCGGCACCTTTGACATGTTTCCCCAGGAGGGCAAATACCACTATGATGGGCACCGCAAGTGCGGCATTTGCTGGAATCCGGTACAGACCCTCAAGCACCGGGGCATTTGTCCGGTATGTGGCAAGCAGGTAACGGTTGGTGTGGTTAACCGCATTGTAAGGCTTTCTGACCGCCAGGACATTGAGCAGCGCAAGAACCGGCTTCCTTACTATTCCATCATACCGCTTAAGGAGATTTTATCGGAGATCGAAGGCGTTGGAGAAAAGTCCAAAAAGATCACCCGCCGCTACGATCAGTTGATCCGCAAGGCCGGCAGTGAATTCAATATCCTGCAATACCTCCCGACGGATCAGGTCAGCCAGCTGGGCGGCCAGGTATTGGGTGAGGCCATTCGTCGGATGCGCAACAATGAAGTGATCATCCATGAAGGCTTTGATGGCCAGTACGGAGAAATCAAAGTTTTCCAGCCCGATGAGCTCAGGTTTATCGGGAACCAGGAATCGTTGTTTGATGCCTCTAGGGCTTTCCGCAAACCTGCCCCAAGGCAGCTCATCCATTTTGATTTGGCCGAATACCGGCGATTGGAAGCCGCTTCGGCTGAACAGGTGGTGGCCGAAGAAAAGCCTTCCTCTTATAAGACCTATGGAGCGGGACCTTTGGAAGGGTTAAACCCTCAACAAAGGCAGGCAGCTGCCCATCACAGGGGGCCGGCCGTGGTGATTGCCGGGCCCGGCACCGGCAAAACCCGGGTTTTAACCCGCCGGATGGCTTACCTGGTGGAAAAGCAACAGATCAATCCCCAAAACCTTTTGGCCATCACCTTTACCAACAAGGCCGCCGGTGAGATGAAAGACCGGTGCCATGACTTGCTGGATCGCCCCGGCCAGGCCGATGAACTGGCCATCGCCACCTTCCACGCCTTCGGCTACCAGTTCCTCCAAGAATATGCAAGCCTGGCCAGCCGGAGCAATCGCTTCACGGTGATCGATCAACAGGAAAAACAGGAGTTGATTGGCAAAATCTTTGATATCAATGCCCAACAGGCCAGAAAGCAGGCCGCTCTGTTCAGCCGGATCAAACAGCAGAGGGAGACTCCCCTGAACATGGACCAGGATGCCCGGGAGGTCCAAAAGACGTTTGATCAATATGAACGCCACCTTCAAACCCTGGATGTGTTTGACCTGGATGATCTGATCCATCAAACCCTACAGGTGCTTGAGAACAATCCTGACATCCGGGACCAGATGGCCCGAGGCTATCGGTGGATCCTGGTCGATGAATTTCAGGACATCAACCCCCTGCAGTACCAGTTGCTGCAGCTTTTAACCCAAAATGCCGAGCCCCCCAACCTCTTTGTCATTGGCGATCCCAACCAGGCCATTTATGGCTTCCGTGGCTCCAGCAAAAGGTTCATCAGTCGTTTTATTGAAGACCATCCCGATACCGCCCAATATACGCTGCATACCAGTTACCGTTGTTCCCGCAACATCTTGCAGGCCTCAGGCAACGTGCTTCAACAAAAAGGGCTGGAAGGGCTAAGCGATGGGGTTAAAATTAAAATAGCCCCACACCAAAGCGAGAAAAGTGAGGCCGAATACATTGCACGAACCATCGAATCTTTGAGCGGAGGATTGCGTTTTTTCTCCATGGACAGCGGTATTACAGGCGGCCAGGGGGATGAGCAGATTGAAAGCCTCTCCGATTTCGCCATCCTGTGCCGAACAAGGGCTCAAATGGGTGATATCGAAAAAGCCCTGCAGGACCATACCATCCCCTATCAATCGGTGGTGGACGATGTCTTTTTTCATCATCCCCTGGTACAGAAAGTGCGCCACCTGATCGAACGCTCTGAAAACCCACATAACACCTACATTAAAAATCAAACCTCGAAGATCCAAAACCTGTCTGCCACTGCTGAATCGCTTACTGAGGAACTCCGGCAACGGGAAACGGTCAAAGAAAAAGCAGAACTGTTGCTGAATAACCTCGCCGGAGAAAAGGAGGAGGACCATGCCCAAGAGGTACGCCAGAAAATTAAAGACCTGGCCGCCTCTTTTCAAAATAGCACCCAGGAATTCATCCGTTACCTTAAACTCGGGGCTCCCGGAGATTCCCACCAGGGCCAGAGCGAAAAAGTAACCCTGATGACCCTCCATGCCTCCAAAGGACTGGAATTCAAATGTGTTTTTATTGCCGGCTGTGAAGACGGTCTCCTTCCCTATTCCCTGTTTAAAAGCCAACAAAGCGACCGGGAAGAGGAAAAACGTCTGCTGTATGTGGGTATGACCCGGGCCGAATCCTATTTGTATCTCACCCATGCCCGCAAACGCTCCGTCATGGGGCAGGAAAAAAAATTGCCGCCAAGCCCGTTTTTGGATCAAATCGAAAAAGAACTCACCGAAGTGGCGGAAAACACCTATCAAAAAAAGCAAACGGAAGATTCGCAGCTTAAACTCTTTTAAATCCCGGAAACGAGTCTGAACCGAGCCCAAAACTGACCCCGCTAAGCGGGGAGATTTTTACAATGGACCCCGCTAAGCGGGGTGGTATTCGGGATGACCCCGCTAAGCGGGGTCGAATTTAAAATTTTCAAAGAGAATAAAGATTTGCTCATGGCGGTTTGATGGATTGTGCTATTTTTATACAAATATTTGGGCGTGTTCATACCACCAATGATTAAGGCGAGCCATGGAAGTAAAAGATCAAATCAATCGTCATGTAGAGATTAAGGGGTATCCACAGCGCATTGTTTCGCTGGTGCCTTCCATAACTGAGTTGTTGGTTGACCTGGGCCTGGAGGAGCAAATGGTGGGGAGGACCCGTTTTTGCATTCATCCGGCCGACAAGGTCAAAAAGATTCCGGTGATTGGCGGGGTAATGGGGCTTAACACTCATGAAATCAACAAGACCGGAGCAGATTTGATCCTTGCAGCGAAGGAGGAAAATGCCCAGCGAGAGGTGTTGGATCTGGCCAAAACTCATCCGGTATGGGTCAGCGATGTTCATAATCTGGAAGATGCCCTGGAGATGATCGCCTCCATCGGGCAAATATGTGGCCGCGATGATCGGGCAGGCCAGATACAGCAGCAAATAAGGGAGGCCTTCAGCCAGCTTAACCACATCCCCCCTGGCATCATCAGGGCGGTGTACCTGATATGGAACAACCCCTTTTACACGATCAACCGCAACACCTTTATCCATGACATGCTCCAGAGATGCGGGATAGAAAATGTGTTTGCCGATAAATCCGAGTCGTACCCCATCATCTCGGAAAAGGAGATCCGCGCGAGCAAGCCGGATTTCATTTTGCTGCCCTCTGAGCCTTACAACTTTAAAGCCAGCGAATTGAACAAGCTGGCCGATTCCTTTCCGAAGGCCGAGATCAAAAGGGTGGAAGGCGAATATTTCACCTGGTATGGATCACATTTGATCCACGCCCCTTCGTATTTCAAACAATTGTTTTAAGTTTGTCCCTTCAACGTCATAAAAGCGTTTGTCATGAAAAGAGCTGTTTTTCCGGGGTCTTTCGATCCCTTCACCATCGGCCACGAATCCATCGTAAGGAGGGCTGTTCCTTTATTTGATGAAATCATCATTGCTGTCGGGTATAATGTCAACAAGAAGGGTTATTTTCCCCTGGAAAAAAGGAAACAATGGATTCGCTCGGTTTTTAATGATCAACCCCAGATTCAGGTCGATCATTTTGAAGGATTAACGATCAATTACTGCAAGCAGGTGGACGCCGGTTATTTGCTAAGGGGTTTAAGGACATCCGCTGATTTTGAGTATGAAAGGGCCATTGCACAGGTCAACAAGGCCATGCATGAGGGCATCGAAACGGTTTTTCTGCTGACCATGCCTGAGCATACCCCGGTTACTTCGACCATTGTGCGCGATATCATTCGCAATGGGGGGGATGCCAGCAAATTTTTGCCCAAAGGGATGGACATTCATGATTCAGGCAAATGATACATATTGTTTTTATGGGGCCGGTTTGCTGCTAAGCCTTTTATTGTTTATTTCGCCGGTGAAGGGCCAGCAAAAGGTATTGCTGGAAGGTCAGGCCCCCAGCTATGCAGGAGAAACCATCACCTTTTACCGGTATTCAGATTATATCACCCGCGACACCACCCATCTGGTGACCACTCCCTTTGACGGCCGGGGAAATTTCACCTGTAAGATTGCTTTAAATCAGACCAGCCAAATATTCACGAACCTGGGCCCTTATAAAGGGTATCTTTATGTGGAACCCGGCCAAAGATATCGACTGGACCTGCCCCAAAAGCGGGAAAAGACGCAGGCTCAAAAGCTCAATCCTTTTTTTGAGGGCATCACCGTACACATTGGATTGGAAGAGGCCGGGGGCGGAAGTCTGAACTATCAGCTCGACCGTTTTTCACAGGTATATGAAGGGATCATCGGCCCAAACCTGGACAATGTGAAAGGGATGGTCAAAAAGCGGGATTCGGTCCTTCGCCTGCTGGATACGGCGGTGGTCAGTGATCACCCTTTTTTCAACCAATATAAAAAGTACACCATTGCGGGTTTGAAGCTGCCGCTGGGGTTCACCCCTGAACAAATAGAAAAACAATATTTTGCGGATCGCCCGGTGCGCTACCACAACCCGGCCTATATGGATGCCTTTTCCACCCTTTACAGCGACTACCTGATGGATTTGTTTTCCAGGCATGGCAACCGCCTGTATTGGGTGATCAACGGCGTGCAAAGCTACCACAAGCTCGACTCCCTGGTTAGCCGCGATTCCATGCTTCGGGGGCATCCCCGACTCAGAGAACTGGTTATTCTCAAAAGCTTAAACCAGGCCTATTACGACCGGCGCTTCTCTAAAAAAGCTGTCAGCCAGATGCTGAAAGAATTTCCCCAGTACAGCCAAAACGGGGAAAACATCCAAATTGCCCAAAAAATCGTTGAAACCAGCCGTCAACTCTCAGCAGGAGATCAGGCCCCCGACTTTTGCCTCTATGATGTGGACAGCAACAAGGTGTGCCTGAATGATCTGAAGGGTGAATATATTTATCTGGCTTTCTGCAATTCTAAAAATTACTCCTGCATCCGTGACTATCAACTTCTGGAGAGCCTATATAAAAGGCATCAGCAGCACTTTCGTATCATAATCATCTCGAACAACGAATTCGACAGCATGAAGCGGTATGTCCAACACCATGACTATCGGTTCACCTTTCTGCACCATGGCCTCCAGAAAGATATTTTACAGCAATACCAGGTTCGCAATATGCCGACCTATTTCTTTATTGACCGAAAAGGAAAGATCGCCATACCCCAGGCCCCGGGTCCGTCAGAAAATATTGAGAAGCGAATCTACCAAAAGATGAAGGCCGACGGGGCATTAAGACGAAACCCTCGAAGATAGCGGAATTGGCTTGAAGGGCTTAAATCCCTGTTAAGCGGGCTGGTTGATACCCAAGCGCTGGTTTGAAGTAGCTTTCCAATGGCCCAGGGGAAAGCCAATAGACAATAAGAAATGAAGCTTATCCCGGTTTGGGACTTACAGGAGGCCACCGGCCTGCAGGACTTTTTCAATCGAGGGGTAGGTATTGGCCGTGACCAGCTCTATCTGGGAGGGCTCCAACCAACGGGCTTCTGTAATGTCTTCTTTGGTCTGAGGCTTTAACGGCTCATCCCCGGTATAGTGCATGCGGTACCAGTAGGTCTTCTTTAAAATCATCACCCCTTCCTGAAGGTAGGAATGGTAAGTGACATGCAACAGGCCACGGGGTTGGGGTGAAGTAATGCCACATTCCTCAGAGACCTCGCGGACCGCCGTTGTTTGAGCATCTTCTCCCGGCTCCATCTTACCCTTGGGCAAATCCCACTTTCCACGGCGATGAATGACCAAAACCCGGGAATGTCCATCAAAAACCAACCCGCCAGCAGCTTCCATCTCGGTGAAAAAAGTGCGGAAGGCATTGAAAACCATCTCTGTGTCCTTATGGAAAATGAACACATTCTTTAACTCCTGCACATTCCTGAACAACTCAATGATATAGGCCAACTGGATCTCGTTGATATACCGGACAAAGAGCCCATGATGTTGGTGGTAGTATTTCTCAAACTGATCGGTAATGCAAATGGTTCTGTGGTCGAAAAAAACTTTATACATTTGTGACATGGAAAATATGAAACATCAAATCGCCGCACAGCTACTGCAAATTAACGCAATTAAATTCAATCCTGCAAATCCGTACCAATGGACTTCAGGATGGCAATCGCCCATATATTGTGACAACCGCAAGACCCTCTCTCATCCGCAGGTGCGGAATCTCATCAAAAAAGGTTTTGTTGAGTTAATCCGCCGGCATTATGGCCAGCAGGCGGATATAATAGCGGGGGTAGCCACCGGTGCCATTGCCATAGGGGCGCTCACAGCTGAGGCACTGGATTTGCCTTTTGTCTATGTGCGATCGTCCCAAAAGAAGCATGGCCTGGAAAACACCATTGAAGGGGAAATACAAAAGGGACAGCGGGCAGTGGTTGTGGAGGACCTCATATCCACCGGCAAGAGCAGCCTTCAGGCTGTTGAAGCCCTTCGGCAAAGTGGGGTAAAGGTATTGGGCATGGCTGCCATCTTCACCTATGGCTTTGATCTGGCCCGCGAAAAGTTTGAGCATCATCAATGCCCTGTCCATACCCTAACCGATTACTCCAGCCTAATGGAGGTCGCCCTGGATCAGGGCTATCTTAAAGAGAAAAACCGCCAGCAGCTGGAGCAATGGCGGCAGGACCCGGCAAACTGGAAACCCGCATGAGCAGAGTCGTGAGCAAAACAGGAGCCACCGGCCAGGACCCGGAAAAAGTCTATACGTTTTTGGCCGACCTCCGCCACCTGGATCCCCTGGTGCCTGAAGAGACCATAGAGAACTGGCAGTCGTGTGAAAACCAATGCCACTTCCAACTCAAAGGATTTGGTTCGCTGGGCATGGAGATTGTAGAAAAAACGCCCCATAAACTGGTCAAACTTAAAAACCTCCAAAATCCCACACTCGATTTTACCCTGTGGATCCAAATCAAACAGGTCAGCCCGGGCGACACCCGCATCCGAATAACCGCCGAAGCCGGGATGAATCCGGCCCTTGCCTCAATGGTAACACCTTACCTGCAAAAAGGAATCAATGCCATGGTTGACAAACTGACAGCTTACCTGGACCAGCAGGAAGGGCTATAAAACAAATTCAACCTCTTTAAAGTTGTACTCCAGGGTCTTGCCGGCCTCATTTTCGACAATGAGTTGTCCATAATCGCTTACCCCGACCACCTTTGCCCGGAAACGCTCTTCTCCCGCCTGATACCAGGCCATCGCATTTAAACGGAAAAGGCGATCATGGTATTCGCGATGGATCTTATCGACCTGTCCCCGGGCAAGCATCTGGTAGCGCTTGTCCAGACAGGCACAAAGCCGGTTCAACTCCTTTTTCAGGGGAAATCTTCTTTCAGTCATTTGCCGCAGAGATACCGGATTGGGTATATCCTGAGGAAAGTCTTGTTGGTTGACATTCAAACCTATGCCCACAATGCTGTTTTTTAACGTCGAACCCACCAGGTCATTTTCGATCAGAATGCCTGCCATCTTGCGGTCTTCTACATACATATCATTGGGCCATTTGATGCTGACATCCGACACATAGCGGGACAAATAATCATACAAACCCAGACTAATGGCCTTGGAGATTAAAAATTGATGGCTGGCCGCCAAAAATTCAGGATAAAGCACCACGGTAACCAGCAAATTCTTCCCCCGCCCACTATACCATGTGTTCCTGCCATAGCCCCTCCCCTTGCGCTGCTCTCCAGCTACAACAACCAACCCCTCGGTAGGCCGATCCTCCTCGAGCAATGCCTTGGCATAATCATTGGTGCTGTCCACCGAAAGCAGGGAAATCAACTCACGCCCTATGATTCTTTCTTTCATACCTGTTAACCGGTGTCTTTGAAACAAAACTAATTATTTTCAACCGATAAAATAAATTGCGACAATTTTTCATTATAATTGTTAAGGAATAATATTTGATACCATCTTAGCGGTTATCCACATCAACATATTACTAAGATGATGATTCATAAAAATTTGATTAATTTTGTAAAAAAATTTGAATGAAGCCAGGCAAGCAAGAAGATATCACACCCGAAGAATTGTTGGACAAAATTATAAAAGGAATACAGGATAAAAAAGGCAGAGACCTGATAACATTAAAGATCAGCGAGATCGAGAACTCGATCTGCGATTATTTTGTAATCTGTCATGGGACATCAAACACCCATGTAGATGCCATTGTGGAGGCAATAGAAGCCCGCGTTAAGAAAGAGCTCAATGAAAAGCCCTACAGCAAGGAGGGGATGGGAAACCTCACCTGGGTATTGATGGATTATGCCAGCATCATCATCCACGTCTTTCAAAAGGAATACCGCGAGTTTTACAACCTGGAAGATTTGTGGGCGGACGCCCCAATGGAACAGTATCAGGACATCATTTAAATTAATAACGGAGGAACAACAGGCATGGCCAATAACAACCAAAATCAAAATAGAGAAAACAATCAGGGATCCGATAATAGCAACAGCAACGGTAAAAAACCTTTTCCCAAGTTTAACATTTATTGGGTTTATGCACTGATCGCCATATTTTTCATTGCTCTTAACTTCATGAATTTGGGAGGTGGAGCCAAGGAGATCACCTGGCAAAAATTCCAACGTACGATGCTGGAAGACAATGATGTCAAAAAGATTGTGGTGATCAACAAGGAAAAGGCTGAAGTCTATCTGAAGGAAGAAGCCCTAAGCAAGGAAGCCTACAGCGAGTTGCGCAAAGATGACATGTTTTCGGTGCCCAAAGAGGGCCCGCATTATTATTTCACCATCGGCTCGCTGGAGATCTTTGAGAAACGGCTGTCCGATGCCCAGGATAGGATGCCTGAAGGCGAATACATACAGGTCAGATATGAGACGCGTAAAGACATCCTGGGGGAAGTGCTCACCTGGTTGCTGCCCATATTCATTCTGGTGGCCATCTGGCTTTTCATTTTCCGAAGGATTGCCCGTGGCTCCGGCGGCGGAGGTGGCGGCAACATATTCAACGTGGGCAAATCCAAAGCGGTGCTTTTTGACAAAGAGTCGAATGTAAAGATTGATTTCAGTGATGTAGCGGGGTTGGATGAAGCCAAGGTGGAAGTGCGCGAAGTGGTTGAATTTTTAAAAAACCCCAAAAAATATACGGAGCTGGGGGGAAAGATCCCCAAAGGGGTATTGCTGGTGGGGCCGCCCGGGACAGGCAAAACCCTGATGGCCAAAGCTGTGGCAGGAGAAGCCAGCGTTCCGTTTTTCTCCATTTCGGGTTCTGACTTTGTTGAGATGTTTGTAGGGGTCGGGGCCTCGCGTGTACGCGATCTCTTCAAGCAGGCCAAGGAAAAGGCCCCGTGTATCATCTTCATCGATGAGATTGACGCCATCGGCAGGGCCCGCGGGAAGAATCCCAGCATGGGGGCCAACGATGAACGGGAAAACACCCTGAACCAGTTGCTGGCCGAGATGGACGGTTTCAGCAACAACATCGGGATCATCATCGTGGCGGCCACCAACCGGGCCGACATGCTGGACAAAGCCCTTCTGCGGGCCGGACGCTTCGACCGCCAGGTGCACATCGATCTGCCTGATTTGAATGAACGCAAACAAATTTTCAGGGTTCACCTCAAGCCCCTGAAGATTGATAAGAATCTGGACATTGATTTTCTGGCCAAACAGACCCCCGGCTTTTCCGGGGCTGACATTGCCAATGTCTCGAATGAGGCGGCCCTGATTGCAGCCCGCAAAGAAAAGAATGTGGTGGAAAAAGAGGACTTCCTCGATGCCATTGACCGGATCATTGCGGGGCTGGAACGCAAGAACAAACTGATCACCAGCTCTGAGAAAAAGGCCATCGCCTACCACGAATGCGGACATGCCATCGTAAGCTGGATGCTCAAGCATGCCAGCCCGCTGGTGAAAGTCACCATTGTTCCCCGGGGCAAAGCACTGGGTTCGGCCTGGTATTTGCCGGAGGAACGCAACCTGACCACCACCGATCAGATGCTCGATGAAATGAGTGCCGCATTGGGCGGTAGAGCTGCCGAACAGCTGGTCTTTGAAAAAATATCCACCGGTGCCCTCAATGACCTGGAGAAGGTCACCAAGCAGGCCTATGCCATGGTGGCTTATTTCGGGATGAGCGATAAAATCGGAAACCTGAGTTTCTACGATTCCACCGGCCAGCGGGATTTCACATTCACCAAGCCTTACAGCGAAAAGACAGCTGAACTGATTGACACCGAAGTCCAGGGTTATGTGGATCAAGCCTATTCCCGCGCCTACAGTATCCTAAGCGAATACCGCCAGCAACTGGATCAGCTCGCTGAGCTGTTGCTGGAAAAGGAGATCATCTTTACCGAAGACCTGGAACGCATTTTGGGGAAAAGGGAAATTGATGACGAGAAAAAACAAAAGATCCTGGAAGAAGGCAAAAAAGTAAAAAAGATACACGAAGACAGCGAAAAGAGGAGCAAAGAGGAGGAAGAGAAAGAAGCCGGCGCCTCGAAAAAACAAGGGCAATCCCATAAGGAAGGCCAGGAGCAGGCCAGCCGGGAAAAGACGGAGGGCAGCGCGGAGCAGGCCGATTCCCCGGCACAGCAAACGGAGGCTCCAGAGAACAAGGAAAACCAGACGCCTTCAGATAACGGCCAGCAGGGGCAATCCGAATCTGACGGAGAAGAAAAGGCGGAAAACAAGCCAAACCAAGCCAAAAACCCTGAAAAGAGCGATGGCCCAGGAAAAGATGACCAGGAGCATCTTTCAGCCACCAAAAAGGACAACACTTCGCAGAGAAACACATCCGGCAAGGATGAGGCGCAGAATAAAAATAAAAGCTAAAGGCATCGCGATCGCAGATGAATAATTTTACACAAAGAACCCTTTCCGGGGTTGCTTTTGTGGCAATCATTGCGGGGGCCCTAATAGGAGGGCCTCTTGCTTTTTTACCCGTTTTTGCCCTCATTTCGGGCCTATGCCTGAATGAATTCGTCCATTTGGCCAAGCGCAACCAGGCGGCTCCAGGTAGGGCGATGGTTATTGCCGCAGGTACCCTTATTTTTTTGGCGCATCATTTGGCAGCCGCAGGTTACTGGAAGGGATCCGATCTGCATGGGTTGTTTTTGCTGCCCATAGTGATGTGGGTCTGGGAACTGGTGCGGCAACCCAAAAATTCCTCCCGCAACCTGGCTTATGCCCTGATGGCATTGATTTACCCGGCCTCCTTCATGGCCAGCATCAATTACCTGGCATTTCCCCCGGAGGCTGGTACTTATTCTCCCTGGATCATCCTCGGGCTTTTCCTGTTGATATGGACCTTCGATACCACGGCCTACCTGACCGGCAAATGGCTGGGCCGCCATAAGATTGATCGCCGCCTTTCGCCCGGCAAAAGCTGGGAAGGGGTTCTGGGGGGACTGATTTTTGGCGTGTTCATGAGCTGGATCCTTACCCTGCTGCTGGAACCATTGCCTTTTGTCCACTGGGCCGGACTGGCTGTCATTGTGGCTTTAGCAGGGACAACAGGCGATATGAGTGAATCTGCCCTGAAAAGAAATGCCGGCCTGAAAGATTCCGGACAAATCCTACCCGGACACGGGGGAATGCTCGATCGAATGGATGCTGCCCTTTTTGTTTTTCCCCTGGCCTTTCTTTACCTGAAATACTTCGTGTGGTAAACCATACAGGACCTGACAGAGCCGGGCGGCCTGTTTTCCTGCCTTAAGACCTTTAATAAAACACCCATCTACATAAAATACCATTCTGCCACCATTCGTTTTTTCATTATCTTTGTTATAAACTTAGAGGAATATCAATGTACATTCATAAAAAAGGCCATCCTGTTATCAAATGGTTCCTGCTGGCGATCATCGGGATCAATCTGATCCTTTATTTGATCCCGGCTAAAGCAATTTATAGCATTACCATTGGAGTACTCTCTCTGGGGGTACTCTTTCTGGTGGTGCGATTTTTCCGTGTTCCCCAACGCCAGAGCATAACAGATGAGACCTTAATCCTCTCGCCCGCTGACGGCAGGGTGGTTGCCATAGAAGAAACCACCGAGGATGAATATTTTAAGGATAAAATGCTTCAGATCTCCATCTTCATGTCGATCTGGAACGTACATGTAAACTGGAATCCCGTCAGTGGTACCGTTGAGCATTACCAGTACCATCCCGGCAAATATTTGATCGCCAAACATCCCAAATCTTCCCTTTTGAATGAAAGGGCTTCGGTGGCCATCCGCCATGCCAACGGACATGCCCTGATGGTTCGGCAAATAGCCGGGGCAGTAGCCCGCCGAATCATCACCAACCCCGCTCCCGGCCAACAGGTTCAACAGGGTAATCAACTGGGCATCATCAAATTCGGCTCCCGTGTTGATGTGTTTCTGCCTTTGGACGTACAACTGAAAGTCAACCTCAAAGACCAGGTGAAAGGCAGTGTGAGTGTTTTAGCCAGCTGGCGCTGATGGTTCCAAATAAAACCCGCCTGCAGGAACCTACACATTAGGGCGATGCATAAAACATGTGCTTTCCCTGGTAAGAGATCCGGTAATAATGGATGATGGGTATATAATACGAGACTGATTCCCTGGCCTTAATACAAGTTTAAAGAAGCCTTTTTACCAAGAGCATACCTTCCCCCTTCTCAACCTCCTCCTCTTCAGCAGGTTCTTGATCCAGAACCGAGTGGCATCATTTGAAATAGTTATTGATATAGATCGTCTGCAGGCGACGCTCCTTAAAAATAAAAACCGCCTGGCGTTTGTCATTGGCGATTGTGACCGTATCGAGGGTATTGGAAGGGAAATGTTGGATCAATCCTTCCAGGCGTTTCCTGGACAACCCCACCCTGATACAAGGGCGCAATTCAATCGAGGGATCGGCTATTTTGGAGGTTAAAAAAGTGGTGTCCTGCTCAGGGGTTAAATAAAACAGCATGCTGGTAGGCCCGTGATGGAAACGATAAATGGTATCTTTCCTGGTTTTCACATGGGGCACATCCCGGAGAAATTTCCTAAGGCGGAATTTGCTTCCGTAGGCATCCTCAAAATGGGCCATCTTCATCGGGATGTAAAAAGGTTGGTCCAAAAAGGCCTGTTGGGTCAATGGATGGCATGGACGATCCTTCTTAACCTGCTTCGGAGCGCTACAGCCGGCAAAGATCAACAATGCAGAAAAAGCCACCAATAATTTGACTCTGTGGATTATAGACATTATACACAAAATTACAAACATCTCAGTAGATTCATCCCAAACTTAACCCAAAATCATGGGCCGCTGTTTAAAATTTGAGGGGATTTGCTTCGCCGTCTTCACTGAAAACCCTCAGGCGGGGGTTCTCCCGAACAAACATTGACACATTTCATCTCCATTTTCCTGTTGTCTGCCTCAATGCTGACCCTGTGCCGGAACAGCTTTGAACCAGGGGAAGGCATCATCACAGGAAAAACAGGGCAACACCGCCAAAGGCGATAAAGGCGCCGAGTACTTCCACCCAGTTGATCTTCTCCTTAAAATAAATCACGGCCGGGGGGATGATCAATACCGGTACCAGGGCCATCAGGGTAGAAGCAATGCCGGTAAGGGTATGTTGGACAGCTAAAAGGGAAAAAGAGACGCCCAGGAAAGGACCGAAAAAAGCCCCAAGGGTAACCCGCTTCATGGCCTTTCGGTTTTTAAGGGCAGTAAAGACTCGATTCCACCGGCGAAGGATGGTAAAAAGCACGATAAAACCTACGGTACCTGCAAAGACCCTTATCTGAGTGGCGGCAAAGGCGTCATAGTCCTGCATCCCATATTTGCTCAAAACCAAACCGGTTGCCTGGCCCACGGCCCCACCAAATGCCATTAATATGCCTACCCCATGATAAGAAAAACTAAAACGCAAACGCCGTTTTTTGGGGCTGCCGTTTTCAACGATTTTGGAGGGATTGGGGTTGCGGTTCTTGCGCTGGCTGATTACCAGAATGATACCGGTCAGGGTAATGGCCATCCCCAGCATATTTTCAAAAGATAACCGTTCATCCATGATCAGCCACCCGATCAATCCGGTGATCGGGGGAACAAAGGACATGATCAGGGAGGAAATGCGGGCACCAATGCGCACATAGGCCTCAAACAGGAACAAATCCCCAAGCGAAAAACCAATCAACCCTGAAATAATAAGCCACTTCCACTGATGCAGCCCCGCATCAAGGGGAAAAAACATCGACCGGGTAAACCAGGTATAGGCCCCCAGTAAAAAAATCGCCATGAAAAGCCGGATCAGGTTTACACTTAGTGAACCAACCTTCCGGCCGGCCGACTCAAAGGCCAAACCTGTGGCTGTCCAGCAAAATGCAGCCATTAACCCTGCAAACTCTCCAAAATGTGAACCCATCTTCCGCTGTTTTTTTCGTTGATCAATACAGGTTTCCGGAAAACCCCTGAATGGAATGCAATGTCTCAAAAAGCAATTGATGATTTAGATGACTACGCCTTCGAAAAGTTTAAACCGCTGATAAAAGATCGCCTTCATATGCTGAATAATGATTGAACACATGATCGAGCCCCATTTGAAATTGTCCGGGCGCCAGAGCCCCCTGCATAAAAGTTATCAACAAGTAAGCACCTGCCGTATGCCTTAGCACCGCATTCAATGCACCTGACTATCAATACATAAAAATCAACACCTGTCCCAACTCATTGAAGGCGGGTTAAAAAAATCAAAGGAAAAATTTGAGAATCTAGGCGGCTATTTTATATATTTACGATGAACAAAACAACACTGAATGGGCAACATTAAAATCGTACTTCTGATCATTGTTTTAAACGCTGTATTATATCTGCCATCTCATGCCCAGCAAACTGGGATTACTTTCAGGGACAGTGTTTATGTTGCCACCCAGACCCATTATTTCATCCCCCAGAAAGTTAAAAACGCCGACACCCTCAGATTTACCGACACTACTGGCATCGAGGACATTGAATGGCGCTCAAACGGCAAGCTCATAGAGCCGGAGCCCACCATGAAGTCCGGTTATTTAATTTACCAATATCAGTTCACCCGCACCGGCACGTTTGACATCAGCATGGAACTGGTTGATACTGCCGGATTGTCCTACTTTGCTTCTCAAAGCATCCTGGTCAGCGATCAGATTGAAATTCCCAATGTGTTTTCTCCCGATGAAGATGGCATCAACGATGTTTTCATCATCAAATCCGGGGGGAGCACCACCTTAAATCTAAAGATATATACCCGCAACGGCAATCTGATCCACGAAAAGATCGGGCAGGTCGTTTACTGGGACGGGAAGCTGGCCTCGGGCAATTATGCCAAACCCGGGGTCTATTATTATGTTTTAACTTCGCAGGGGCCTGAGGACATTGTCAGAAAAGGCTTCTTCCATCTCTTTCGCTAAACTGTACCGCCGTTCAACTTGCAATTACCCGCAACGGGCCACCCATTTCCTGGGCCAACAGACAGGCAGGCCAGGAATTCCCCCATGCGACCAATCCCTAACCATGCATTTATACCATTTTACCGGGGAATGAAACCTGATCATGCCTGCATTCAGACCCTACTCATCAGATCCATGAGATAAAAGGCGACAAACGGGTATGGGGATAGCCGGGTAAATAGCTATCAGCCATCAGGCAAAGGAATTAACCATTCGATCCATTGGAATTTTAGAGATAATCTTGTATCTTGAGAATTGATAAATCCTAAAATCACACCACCATGTATACGATCATCATTCTGATTCTGATATTTTTTGGCATCCGCTTCATCTATTTTGGAGCGCGAAAAAATAAGAGAAAAAACATCATCACCGGAGCGGCCATTTTAGCCTTCACCCTGGTGGCCTTTTGGTTCATGTCTTTTTGGGGTGAAAAGCTTTGGTTTGAGTCCCTGGGCTTTGCCCAGCGGTTTTGGATCGAGATTGGCACCAAAGCAGGGCTGATTGTTCTGGGCCTGGTATTGGCCGGGCTTTTGGTTTACGGTTTCACCGCGAGCATCGACAAGCGCAATGTTTTTTTCCGGTACCTGGGTTTGGCCATTGCCCTCCTTTTTGGTGGCATCTGGGGCCATTCCAACTGGGAGGTCATCCTTCAATTTTTCAACTCGGTTGAATCGGGCATCATAGAACCCGTACTTCAGCGCGATGCCTCTTTCTATATGTTCATGTTGCCCTTCTACAAAGAATTGTTCACCTTTTTGATTGTTATTTTGATCATCTCCATTGCGGCCATGCTTTTGTCGCTCTACTCTCAGGACAATCAGCAGGGGTCGGTTTCACTGGAAGACATGAACATTCAGGGGGTTAAAATCGGACGAGCCCTTGTCATTGCCGGATCATTGTTTTTCATCATCCTGGGGTTGCAGAAGTTTATTGCCCGCTACGATTTGCTTTTCTCTGACTGGGGCGCTGTTTCCGGCCCAGGCTGGACCGATATTCATGTGCGCATGCCCGGGTACACCGTCTCGGCCATCATCACGTTGTTGGTGGGCCTTTTCTTCTTCCTTCCTTTCACCCGCCGCAGGTTAATAAACTATTTCAAACGCTTCCGGATGCAAAACTACAACCTGGTGCCCAGTGTATTTGGCAGTCTGTTCGGGGGAATCCTGGTGGTGTGGTTGCTTTTCATCGTTCTTATTCCCAGTGCTTTTCAGGCCCTGGTGGTCGAGCCCAATGAAATCTCCATGGAAAAGCCCTACATTGAAAACAACATCCAACTCACCCGACAGGCCTTTGAGCTGGATGACATTGAAGAACGCCAGTATCCGATGAAGGGGGATTTCACCCGGCAAACCGTTCAGGACAATCAAAGCGTTTTTTCGAACATCCGTCTGTGGGACTGGAGTGCCCTGCTGCAGGTATACAACCAGTTCCAGGAGATACGGCTCTACTATGAATTTGAAGACGTTGACATGGACCGCTATACCTTCAACAATCAATATCAGCAGGTGATGGTCTCGGCCCGGGAAATGGAACTGAACAACCTGCCCGATAAGAGCCAGACCTTTGTCAACAAACGTTTCAAATACACCCACGGCTACGGCATCACCCTGACCAGGGTCAATGAGTTCACCCAAAACGGATTGCCCAACATGTTGGTTAAAGACATTCCTCCGGTGAGCAAATACCCGGAACTGGAAGTCGATCAACCCCAGATATATTATGGGGAAGCCACCCGAACGCATGTGATCGCCAATTCCGCCACCGAGGAATTCGACTATCCCAGCGGTGAAAAAAATGTATACACCAATTATCAGGGAAGCGGCGGGGTCGAGTTGTCCAATCTCTGGCGAAAGTTCCTGTATGGCTGGAAATTTGACGGCACCAAATTCTTTTTCTCCAGCTATCCCGACCGCAGCAGCCGGCTGATGTTCAACCGCCAGATTAGCCAGCGCATTAAAAAGGTGGCCCCCTTCTTAAAATTCGACCGCGACCCCTACCCGGTGCTGGCCAACGGAAAACTATACTGGATCATCGATGCTTATACCACATCCAACTCCTTCCCCTATAGCGAACCCTATAATTCGCGGGAAGTCATCGATTACTCCGAAGGAGAACAAGACCGGCAGTTGGTTAACAACGTAGCCAGCTACATGCACGGGGATAATTACATGCGCAATTCGGTGAAAGTGGTGGTCAACGCCTTCGATGGCGATATCAGCTACTATGTTTACAACCAAAAGGATCCCATCATCCAGGTATGGGATCAAATCTTTCCGGGCATGTTCAAAGATAAGGGCCAAATGCCCGAGGCTTTACAAAAGCATGTGCGCTATCCCATCGACAAGTTGTTGGTCCAGGGGATGGTCTATGCCAAGTACCACATGACCGATCCCACTGTCTTTTATAATCAGGAGGACCTATGGGTCAGGGCCACTGAGAAATACCACAACACCATTAAACCGGTGGATCCTTACTACATCATGTGGGAACGCCCCCAATCGGATGAATCCGAGTTCACCCTGATGCTGCCGTTCACCCCCAAAAACCGTCAGGTATTGATCGGGTGGATTGCCGGATTGAGTGATGGCAAGGACTACGGGCGTTTCATGGCTTACAAATTTCCCAAGGAGAAGCGGATCCTGGGCCCCCAACAGGTAGAAACCAAAATCGACCAGGATGCTGAACTCTCCAGTCAGCTCACCCTTTGGGACCAAAGGGGCTCGAATGTAATCCGCGGCAATGTGCTGGCCATTCCCGTCGGCGAGACGATGATGTATGTAGAGCCCATCTACCTCCAAAGCGAAACGGCCGCTTATCCAGAATTAAGGTTGGTGGCCATCATGCATGGCGATAACCTGAGTTACGCCGAAACCTTTGACAAAGCCCTGGAAGGCATCTTTGCCGGCGAACCCGTTAAGCAAATCACTGAAGCCGCTGAAGAAAAACAGGAAGAGGCCCCTGAACAGGAGCAACCTGGAAAAACCCTGCAAAACCAACAACTCATCCAGGATGCCGACCAGTATCTAAAGGATTACCTGCGCAATATGGGCGATCAACAGTTTGACCAGGCCTCCCGCGCCCTTAAAAACTTGCAGCAAACCCTTCAAAAACTCAAAGAGCAAACGGCACAGGCCGATACCACAAAATATTAAATCCCCTCAATATGAAAAGCTGGTCTTTATTGATCCCGGTGGTCACTTTCATTATGCTGGCGGCATGCAGTGGCAACAAACAAAACGGTGCATCCGAATCGGGCATTGCCTCGCATATAGCACCGGAGAAGGGAGAAAAGCAGGTGGAAGGCTATGTATTCCACGATCAAAACCGCAATCAGGAAAAGGATGAAGGTGAATCCGGAATAGCAGGAGTAGCCGTATCCAACGGCACAGATGTCGTGGTAACCGACCAGCAGGGGCATTACGGGTTGCCGGTGGGAGATGACAACCCGGTTTTTGTCATCAAGCCGGGCAACTGGATGACGCCAGTCAATTCGCTCAACCTGCCCCGATTTTATTACCTGCATAAGCCCGGGGGATCGCCGAAAAATTTCAAATACCGGGGGGTAAGTCCAACCGGGCCCTTGCCGGAAAGGGTCAATTTTCCCCTGCACCGCCATGACGAATCCCCCCAATTCCGCTTTGCGGTTTTGGGAGATCCCCAACCCTATAGCAGTCGAGAGGTGGATTATTTTGCCGAAGACATTGTCAGCGAGCTTATTGCAAGTGACAACCTAAGCTTTGGCATCACCATGGGCGATATTGTGGGAGATACCCTTCCCCTGTTCAGAGAGGTTAACCAGGCGGTGGCTCAGGTGGGGATCCCGTGGTATCATGTCATGGGCAATCATGACATCAACTACCAGGCGGCCAGCGACAAAATGTCTGATGAAACGTTTGAGCGGGTTTACGGCCCGGCTACTTATGCCTTTGTTTATGGAAGGGCCCATTTCATCATTCTTGATGACATCATCCATGAGGCCAAAAGCGGTTCCCGTGAATACGTGGGGGGATTGAGGGATGATCAGCTGAAGTTTGTAAAAAATTACCTTCAAACCGTCCCCAAAGATCATCTGATTGTTTTAAACATGCACATACCCCTGGCCAGGGAGGGGGATCGGTTCCGCCAGGAAGATCAGCAGCGGCTGTTTGACCTGCTGGGGGATTACCCCCATACCCTCTCTATCTCGGCGCACACCCATGTACAGGACAACCTTTTCTTCCACCGTGATTCAAGCCGGTGGCGGCAGGCCAAGCCTCATCACCATTATAATGTAGGGACCACTTCCGGCAGCTGGTGGACCGGGATCAAGGGTGAGACGAACATCCCTCACACCATGATGCGAGATGGTACGCCCAACGGGTACGCCGTGTTGACCATACGCAACAACGACTATACCATTGACTGGAAAGTGGCCGGCAGCGGTTCATCTCACCGGATGAACATTTATGTCCCCCGCGATCTGGCAGAAGGCTCCACCGCAGATAAAAACTTTACGGTGAACTTTTTCAACGGTACCCAACAAAGCCGGGTCCGTTACCGGATAAATAAAACGGGGCAATGGCAGTCCATGCAAAAAGTAAACCGGGTTGATCCCTTCTATGCAAAACTCAACCGACGCTGGAATAATTTCAGGAAGCTGGGATTAAGGGAAAGGTGGAAGCAAGCCACCGAACAAACCGGCTTCCCCCTGCCCGGAGAGGATTTGCCGCAGCCTCAGGCCTCCACTCACCTCTGGACCGGTGAGCTTCCGGGTAATTTGCCTTCAGGCAGCCACACCCTTGAGGTGGAAGTTAGCGACCGATATGGAAGAACCTTCACCGGGAAAAAGGTAATCCGGATAGATGCCCAATAGCAGAAAAGGGCGTCCCGTAGAGAGACAGCTCCTGCAGCAATACTTCCACAGATCATCAATAACAGAGAAGGGGGACCCGGAAAAGCCGGGTAATGGGTTAAAACTCTTGCAATGCGCAGGCAGAATCCGGTGGCTCTTGATCCAATGCCCTTCACGTTAAGCCAGTGCATCCTCCCCGGAATAAAAGCCTGTTCGCCTCATGTCACCCCACTTGCGGTATCCCCTTAGATAAGAAATATTGCCCCGAATGCTCCAGTAAACCACCTGGGGATGATAGATAAAAGGCTCAGCCATGGCCACCAAAAAAAGCCTGAAGTTTTCCCGCAACGACTGGTAAGGATGAAAGGTGAGCTCATCATAAAGGATGGAGAAAAAGGAAAAAGACAGGGCAAACAGATAAATAAAAAGTAAAATGGTCAAAAACAGGGGCCAGTTGATGGCACCGATCAGGGCCATGGTTAAAAAATAGATAAAACCCAACACTTCTACAATGGGGGCCAGCCATTCAAAGAAAAACCAGTAAGGATAACCGAGCATGCCCAGGGAGCCATATTTGGGATTGAAAAACAACCGGGTATGCATGAAAAGGCTATCCATGGTACCGCGGGTCCAGCGGTTGCGCTGACGCCCCAGTGTTTTTCTGCCTGAGGGTACTTCGGTCCATAAGAGGGGATCCGGCAGATAAATCACCTGGTGTTTGATCCCTTTTTCGTATAAATATCGCCTCATACGCACCACCAACTCCATATCTTCGCCCACGGTTTTGGTCAGGTAGCCCCCGCATCCCACCAGCGCTTCCCGGTCAAACATGCCAATGGCCCCGGAAATGATCAACAATCCATTCATATGGCTCCAGGAAATACGCCCAATCAAAAAGGCACGGGCATATTCAATGACCTGAACGCGGGCCAGGAACCCCCGGGGAACACGTCTTTTTATGAGCCGCCCCTTCTCTATCTTACAAGAATTGGCCACATGGACCACACCTCCGACAGCGATCAGTTTCTTTTTCCCCTGCTTCAGAAAAGGCTGGGCCAACTTCAGCAGGGCATCATGCTCAATAATGGAGTCAACATCCATGCAAACCACATACGATTTGTTGGACAAATTCAACCCGGCATTCAAAGCATCTGATTTGCCACCATTGACTTTATCGACCACCGTCAAATTGTGGTAAGCTTTGTTGGTGGAACGATAAATAGCGCGTATAGGGCGTGTTTCCAACCGTTCGTTGACATAATAGCTGACTTGCTTCAGTTCATAGGCTTCAATCGCCTGCTGAAGGCTTCCATCGGTGCTGCCGTCATTGACGACAATTACATCATAGTTGTTATAGTGCAGGTTGAGCAGGGCCCGTATATTGGCGACAATGCTTTTGGCCTCGTTGTAACAGGGAGCAATAACTGAAACCTCCGGGGCAAGCGGAGAATTGATGATCCTGGAATAGTCGTCGGCCCGGGTTCCCCTCATATACCGGGTCAGATAAAACCCCGAAACCACCCCCAAAATAAGGTAGGAACCCGTTATGGCTACCGAATAAATCAAAATCAAATGATCTACAATAAAGGTGAAAACCTGCAAAAATTCCCTCATCTGGTTTCTCTCCGTTAATAGGCATTTTCAATAATATGCTGACACATCGAATAAACAGTTGAATCACGGGTTTCATCCCTCATGGCAACCACTTCCTGCTGACTTTTATAATTTTGGTTATACAAAGCCTCCAACAGGTAAAACACCATCTCCGGGTCGGTTTCCAACTCCAGGACAGGCTGATAGATTTCCCGGGTCAACTGTTTGTTTTTCACAAAATAGTCCACCATCACTTTTTTTACTTCGGTGGTTTCGTTTAGGTAATGGTAACGAAAGACATCGCCCACTGCCTTCATATTCAATTCTACAATGGTTTTATAGGCTTCCAGCCTGATTTGACCTCCCGGATGGTCGATCAGTTGAAGCAGCCTTTCCCGATCCTTCGGCATGACATAATACCATCGGATCATCCGCAGGGTAAAGATGACTACCGTTGGGTTGGAAGCATCCAGATAGTGGTACAGTTCGGGGATCGGGATGGAATTGTGCAGCATGGAAGCATATAAATTCAACTGTTCCCATTCGGTCAGGGAATAAGGATAATCCTCCAGGAAAGAGAAAGCCTGGTAAGGGTATTGACTGATAAATGCCAGCTGGCTATACAGCCTCACCCGGGGATTAGCGATTCGGACAAATTTAAAAAGTTTTTGGGCGGGACCCGTTTTGAACGGGCGAATGGAAAGGTACTTTAGATAAAGGGTACGTTCCACCGAGGTTCCTCTGCGTATTTTCCGGATAATAAAACCATGAAGTTTTTTAGTCTCGTAAACGTGCTGCAGTTTAAGTTGTTTGCGTCCATATATATCATTGGCCAACTGATAAAGTTGGCGGATCAAGACTTTCTTATGGGTAGCCTTGTTGAGACCGGGAAAATCCGGGACCTCTTCCTCGGGGTTGTGGGTGAGGTAGCGGATCAGGATATGGCGGTAAAGGTGCCATATCCGCTGCCATTTTTTATTTTGCCGGTACCGGCGCAATTTAACAACCAGCACCACCAGCATAATGGTTACGATGGAAATAATGAAAGCGAACATCAGGACCACAAAAAGCGGTACAAAGCGGTAGAATAGGGACTTCTTTACAAAGGGATCTTTTGAATAGCGCTCAATCTGGCTATATATGCTTTGCTTGATGCGATCAAAAAGTCCCTCTTTTTTTGGGGAAGGTTGTTGCCTGGCAACATCGGCGGTGCCTTCCGGCCGGTTTAGCATAAAGGTTGTTGTCGACGAAAGCGTTACCCCGCCTGACAGATGTGGGTGACAGGCAGGCGTTGAATAAATCATGCCCAGAAGCATGATAAGGGTGAGGAATGGGTGTTTGATCAACATCAGCGGTTCAATTGATACAATAGATGCAACTGTGAGGTGAAATGGCCCCGGAAGCGGTCTGTGCTAAATTCTTCCCGTCGGTATCCCACCACTGTTTTGACAATCCAATGATTCCAGGATTGCTGAAAGCTCAGATAGCCCCCATATCCTTTGAGGGTTTTTATGTCGGGATAATCCACCACATAAGAGAGGTACTCGGGCGAGGTCCCATAGAGGAGCTTCACTCCAAGGTAGTTTTGGGGTGTTGCCCCATACCGGCGGGCAGCAAGGCTGTATGTTTGACCGGTATTTCCATTTTGGCGGGTTATATAGGGACGAAAAGAGAACCAGTAATTGCCGGTATATTTTGCCAGGGAACCGGTATAGAACCATATGGATGGCCCCCACTCCATCCATCTCATGCCGGCAGAAGCCTCCAGACCATGGCCAAAACTGTGAAACCATTCGCCCCCGTAGTGATGATGGGGAAAAAGACGGGATTCGCTGTAAGCTGCAAGAAGATGCACATAATCGCCGGGGGATAGCCGGGGATAGGCCTCAAGCTGAAACTGCCAGTTGGCTGCTGAAAGGCCGGGCTCAGGAGCCCCCATCAACCGGCCATAATTGATCACTCCCACCAGGGGCCAGCCGGCCATATTCAGCTCATTCCGCAAAGACAGCACGTGCCAGCGCCGAACCCAGGGTAGGTTAAAAAAACTAAAGTGATGCACCAGACCTGTACGGTCCATAACAATGAACGGGCGATCCGCCTCATCCACAGTATCAACCGGAGAGATAAAATCAGACCCGTCAGGGCCTGACCCCGAGAAGCAAGGAAAGCATGCTGCACAGGGCCGATTTATCCCGACTCTACTGGCCCCATTGCCAAAACCTTCAGCGAATGCCCCATCTCCCAAACAAATCCAAATCCCCCATAAAATCAACAAAAAAGTCAACCTTCTCATCAAATTTTAATTTTTTCAATTTCCTGCGGCAGCCGATCCGGATCAAACGGCTTGGTCATATACAAATCCACCTGCATCTGATAGGCCTGGTAAACGGTATTGAGATTCTGAACCGTTGAGAGGATGATGGTTTTGGCATGGCCTGAATTTTTCCTGATCATCTGTAGAACTTCCAAACCCGTGTAATAAGGAAGCAGCACCTCCGAAATAACCAGATCATATGACTCGGTGTGTAATTGACGGAAGGTGGACAATCCATCGAGAACCAGGGTCACCTGATGGCCCTGACTTTCCAAAACGGATTTAACCAGAAAGCCCGTTAACTCGCTGTTTTCAGCAATTAATATCTTCATTAAAAGCAAGGTATTTATGTGGTTAAAATAATTAATTTTGCATTCAAAAGCCAGTAAAAATGCCACAAAAATATCTGACTTTCAGCAATTATAATGATGTATTTGATTTGCTGATCAGCGAAGAGGAAAAAGCCGTTGAACTCTATAATTCCCTTGCTTCACGCTCTGAAACCCTTGAATACAAACAAACATTTAAACAATTGTCTCGGGAAGAGACGGGCCATATTAGTCGACTAAAAGCCATGCGGGAGCATTATCATCGCGCCAACTTTCCAGCCCCGGTATCCGTTAAAGCGGATCTGATGGTTCGCCCGACCAGGCCCTTCAACACCCAAACCCTAAAGGCGATCTTCCAATCTGCCATCAACGAGGAAACCCACGCCGAAAAACTTTACCTGAAAATTGCCGGCCAGGTTCAGGACCAGGAATTACAGCAACTTTTTGATCAAATGGCTGAACACGAAAAAAACCACCGCCTCCGGTTGGAGAAACTCCTGAGCTATTTCTAATCCCCCATGTCTCAGACCCCGCTAAGCGGGGGGTAGGTACAAACCAGACCCCGCTAAGCGGGGGTGGGTAGAATCAGACCCCGCTAAGCGGGGGTAGGTACAATCAGACCCCGCTAAGCGGGGGTAGGTACAATCAGACCCCGCTAAGCGGGGGTAGGTACAATCAGACCCCGCTAAGCGGGGGTAGGTACAAACCAGACCCCGCTAAGCGGGGGTAGGTACAATCAGACCCCGCTAAGCGGGGGTAGGTACAATCAGACCCCGCTAAGCGGGGGTGGGTACAAATCAGACCCCGCTAAGCGGGGTCTGATTAGGGAGCCTTTTTTACATATGGTATCATATCGCCGGTCATTGCAAAGGGGAGTTTCATAAAAAAAGGATTGGGATATTATATAATCCTTAGTAGTTTTACCAGAATGATATAAGAAGGTGCATACATGATCAACCGGATTCTCATCATCAGTCGATCGGATGAGCTTGAACATCAGATCAGTCATTTAAAGGGCCAACTCGGGGGTTCATTCAACCTCCAGGTGGTTCATGAGACGGAAAGCATGGAAGGGTTTCCCGATTTAAAGCCTGATTATATCCTGTTGGATTCGTCAGTGATTTACCGGGAAGGGCTAGAGAACGTTCGTCGAATGGTTGAAAGACGTCAATCCGAGCAAATCCCGATCATTTTTCTCTCGGATAATCCGGAACAGGAAAAACTCCCCAAATTACTGGATATTGGGATATCCGATTTCATTCTCAAACCCATAGACAAGCAAGAGTTGCTATACCGGCTCAAAACCCTGAGCAAGCGCCATCAGCATCAGCAAACACCTCAACCGGCATCCGAACGGCATGAATTGGTCAGTGATCCCCCCGAAATTGAAAGTTCCACCAATGCAGTGATCCGTTTATATCCCGATGGAAAGGCGGAAAGTGTGAACGGAGGATTTGAGCAAATCTACGGTTGCTCCTTTGATGAGTATATCCAAACATTCGGCCACTATATTTATTCTCCAAACAGCGAGGGCTTTCAGTGGGCCCTCGATCAATTTGCCCATGGAGAGGAAGGGCTCACCGTGGAGCATCAGATACAGGCCCACTCAGGGGACTATAAATGGGTCCAGACCACCCTTACCCCCCTACATAACGATAACGGGAACCTGAACCGGATTGTAGCCGTGGAAACGGATATTTCCCGCTTCTATGCAGAAAAGAAGAAAACGGAGGAATTGCTGGCCAACCTATTCCCCCATGAGATCTCCGAACAATTGAAACGCAAAGGGCGGGCTAAATCAAAAAAATACAAGATGGTGACCGTGCTGTTTGCTGACTTTGAAAATTTCACCACCCTGACCAAAACCATGACAGTAGACGAACTGATCACTGAACTCAACCGGTACGTGCGTAAGTTCGATGAAATCATTGAAAACCACTATCTTGAAAAGATAAAGACCATGGGGGATGCCTACATGTGTGCCGGTGGGCTGCCCCTTAAAAATTACAGCAATCCTTTCGACGTGACCCTGGCCAGTTTGCAAATCCAGAAATTTGTCAGCGATCTGGCCCAGGTAAAAACGGCCTGGGGCGAACGGCCATGGAAATTGCGGCTGGGCATTCATACCGGCCGGGTCATGGCCGGGGTGATCGGATCCAAAAAATTTGCCTATGACATCTGGGGCAATACCGTTAACATTGCCAGTAGAATGGAAGAAACCAGCCAGACAGGTAAAGTCAATGTCTCAGGGGCTACCTATGATTACATCAAGGATTATTTTGATTGCACTTACCGGGGAAAAATAAAGATCAAAAACAATGCTGAAGATATTGACATGTACTTTGTCAACCGAATAAAACCCGAATACTCTGAGGATGAGGAAGGGATTTATCCCAATGCCCGTTTTCGTAAAATCCTCTCCCAGTATTAATATCCCCTTCCCCAGCCACAATCGGCTAAAATAATATCCTGACCTTCAAACGGCCAGACGGTTGCAAAAAAAACCATGCGCCCCCCTGTAATAAACGAGGTCCTGTTGGTGTCACGGAGTTAGAAAAAGCTTCGGGGCCCAACGGAGATATTCTTTCAACGCGACAGGCAAACAAAAAATTAAAATTATGATTATCAGAAATTTGACAACGAAAGGGTTCTTAATCTTTATTTTGTTCATGGGGGCTACCGGTATTCAGGCCCAGGAAGAGCCCTATGATTTTCATGCGGGCATTAAGCAAGATATAGCCAAAAACATGCAGGGCGGGATACATTCGGGCTACGCCCAGCTGGGGTTGATCAATCTCTCAGCCACCCTGTCGAGCGACCAGGCAGGTTTGTGGGAAAACGGAATCTGGAAACTCCACCTGCAGAATACATATGGGCATCAACCCACCAAAAAACTGGTTGGCGATGTACAGGTCTTTTCCAATATTGAACATGGCAACTACACCTATCTGTATCAGTTCTGGTATAAGCACCAAATGGAAAATTTTTCCATCCTGGCAGGCAAGCATGACATGAACAGTATATTTTTTACCAGCGAGCAAGCCGGGCTTTACATCAATAGTTCGTTTGGGATCATGCCGGTGGCTTCGCTGAACGTTCCGGTTTCAATCTTTCCTTCCACCACCCTTGGTGCTGTTGCCGCTTATCATGCAGCCAAAGGGTTGACCATCCGGGGGGGCGTTTACAATGGATACCCCGGAGAGATCACCCAAACCAATTTTGGGACCGATTTGAACCTGAATTTTTCCAGGGGGTTGTTTTACATCGGCGAGTTGGCCTGGAGTCATCAGATTGGGAATCTGAAAAGCACCTATAAGATTGGGGGATTTTATCACGGAGGAAACTTTACCCACCCTGGTGATCCCGGCCATGTTCATCAAGGGGCAGGGGGTCTTTATTTGATTGCCGATCAGATGCTTACCCCCCAGCAATCGAAGGAAAACACCCAGGCGGGGCTTTTTTTCCAGACCGGCTACTCTCCCGATCCCTGTAGCATGAACGATTTCTATATGGCCGCCGGGGTAAATGTTTTCATCCCCACCGAAGCCGAACGTTTCAACAAACTGGGGTTAGCTATAGCTCATGCCTCTATAAACGATCAATTAAGGCAACATAGCAGCACCGATTATCAGAGCTGTGAAACAGCTGTTGAGCTGACCTACACCCATCACATCACCGATCAGATCAAAATTCAACCGGATATGCAATATATTATCCACCCGGGAATGAGATCCTACCGGGATAACTGCCTGGTAGGGCTGGTTCGTCTCCAATGGGCTTATGACTAATGCAATAACCTTGACAGGGGGGGATACAACATCAAATACAGTCTGCGGGGGAGGGCCTTAACGGTTAAAGAAATAGTAAGTAGCAAACAAAATGCGCATGTTTGTGGTTCTGTGAAGATTTACGGGAACCGCATGCCGGTCAAACTCCTGGCCGAAAGCCGCGGAAGTATATTCAACTTCCAGGGCAAAGCGGAGGGGGTTGGCATGGTAAAGGATTCTGGGGGCGATCCGGTAAAGCGAAGCGATCTGATTTCCAAAACCATAGATCAATTGGGGGTTGTCAATGACAGGGGATGGGGTACCGAGGTTTCGGGTATATCCTGCAAAGAGGCCTGCCTGAAAGGGCTTACCATTGGTATGGATATCTGCCCACAATGAAAAATTGCGCCGGGGCAGATAGGAACGCTGGTCGGTTGTGGGGTTCATTTGTTCGACGGCGTAGCCGGAAATCTGAAGCACATCGCTGACGTTTTGTCCGGAGAAAGCTTCCAGCTTAATGGTAAAGGCATCGAGTTGAAGGCTGGTAAAAGCTAAAAAAGACCATCCGCTGACCCGGGCATCGGTGGCCAATCCCACTCCGGTTTGGAGCCTGGGGACGATTGCCTTATAAGCCAGGCCGGCTCCGGCCTTCCATTGGGAGGCGGCATAATGCAATTGAAGGTGCATATCCGGAAGGCCTGATTGCCGGAGAAAACGGGATGAAGCTTTTCCCTGGGCATGGCTGACATAGTCCCGCTGGGACAGGGCTGCCAGGATCACATCGAAGCGGCCGATCTCCTGACGCAGGCGAATTTGGGGGTTACGCGCAAAAGGCTGAATGGGCACCCCGGTATTAAAAGATACGGTGGCTGGAAAACAGGAAGTAACAAACAAAGGATTCCAGTACTGGCCCATGGTAAGATGGGTATCCTCCCAATCAAGTCGGATAAAAGCATGGCGCAGGCGAAAAAGGTGGATGTTGTCGTTGGCCTGGGCAAAGAAATCACCTTCTAACCGCCCCGATGTTTGGGCACCCAATAGGTCAGGTCCAGATACCCTTCCTGAAAGCCGGCTTTGAAGAGACAACATGTTGAAACTGCTTTGCGCATTTATATCCCTTCCTTCACTGTCTTCCTCCTGCCGACGGGGCCATAACAAAAAATGACCCTCCCGGGCCGATACGACCTGACGGGTATCATAGAAAACATCATGTTTGATGAACCCTTCTAAATCCAGGGTGATATCAGAATTCTTTTCCTGGCCCATAATAGAAAAGACACCCAGACACATTAAACCAAATAAAACCAATGATTTGCCCATATCCTGTGTTTTAAAGTTGAACCCGTTTGATCTGACTCAGCAACAACCCTTCTCTTCTCCCGGTAAATCCATTCCTCACCGAAGGGCCCCGGGAACCATTACCTTGATTAGGATTTACGTTCACAAGCAAAAGAAGCATCGGGTATTATTACCCGATTTTATTGCCTCCCAGGGGGTGATAAAAGGGGGAAAACACCTAAACAACACACCATGATCCCGGTCCTTAACAGACTGGATCAAATGCCGGAGGATGAGCAGAAGACCAGGTTATGGTTATATCAGATTGCCTATGAGGTGGTGGAGAAAAATTTATTTGAGATTTTAACGATCCGATCCAGCCGGGTTTTCCCGCTCCGGGGAAATCAATATCTGCTGGACCTTCAATAAAAAAGGGGTTGCAATTTTCCTCTTGCAACCCCTTTTATCGGGTGTGGGCGATGATGGATTCGAACCATCGACCCCCTGGTTGTAAGCCAGATGCTCTGAACCAACTGAGCTAATCGCCCGTTTTTTTGACCCATGCCGCATTGAAAATGCCAATTTTCAAATACGGCGATGCAAATATAAGGCTCTTTTTTTATTCTCAAAAAAATATCGGAAAATTTTACACATAAGATGGTAAAAAGGCTCCATTCAGTGATTTAAGCATTTTCTCATTAAAAGGCCGGGGTTATTGCCAGCATTAAAGGCCGGGGGTTTATCATGAGCATCTCATCCTCATCAAAAGGCCGGGGTCATTGCGAGTTGTTGATGTCGGGAAAAAAGCATTGATCCAATAGCGGGGTTCGGCATCAGTGTTGAATGAAGGAGGCGTTGTTAACAGAAACCATTTACCAGCCATCGCCCTGTTCCGGTAAAGATACTGGCCGATCATGACCGGATGGGGTAGAACTTTGAAGGGCAGGCATTTTTTTGTACTTTGTCCCCAACCAACAAGCCGAGCAAGATGCGTTACCTGCTGACTTTCACTTTTTTGATTTTAACCCTTGCGGGATGGGGGCAACAGATATCCAATGTTAAGCAGAGCTTAAAAGAAGGCGGGATGGAGATTCGTTATGATCTGGATTCAGAGCGACCTGCAAGGGTTCACCTTTTTTATTCGAAGGGGCAGGATACCAGTTTTCAGGCAGAAGGGCGCCATATGGAGGGGGATTTTGGCATTTTTGTAAAGCCCGGCAGGGGCAAGCGGATCAGCTGGTCGATGAAAGGCATTGATTCGCTAAAGCGGTCGGGCATACGGATTGAATTAAGGGGGCGTCCTTTTATAGAGATGGTAAAGGTCAAAGGCGGCCATTTCCAGATGGGTTGCACCGAGGAGCAGAACAAGTGCAGAGGAGATGAAAAGCCTGTGCACCGGGTTATTTTGGATGACTACACCATCAGCCGTTATGAGATCACCAATGCTCAATATGCTGTTTTCCTCAATGAAGCTGGAGTGGACCGGGACGGGCGTGAAGGACGCACGGCCCTGATCCACATCGACAACAAATTCTGCCAGATTCGCTATCAGGACGGGCGTTTTCGTGCCAATCCTGCTAAAGCAAGGCACCCGGTTGTCGAGGTTACCTGGAACGGGGCCCAGGCTTTTTGTCAATGGGCCGGGGGTAGCCTGCCGACAGAAGCCGAATGGGAGTATGCTGCCCGAGGGGGGGCCAAAGCACGAGCTACCCGCTACAGCGGCTCCAACCACCCAGACAGTGTGGCCTGGTATGACGACAATGCCGGGGGGCACACCCATCAGGTGGGAGAAAAGAAGCCCAATGAACTGGGCATCTATGATATGAGCGGCAATGTATGGGAATGGTGCTTCGACTGGTACAGTCCTTATACCGGACAAACCCGCAAAAACCCAAAGGGACCGCGGCGGGGAGAAAATGTGGTAGTCCGCGGCGGCAGCTGGCTCTATTACGACTCCTTTTGCCGGGTGTCCAATCGTGCCAGCAGCGCCCCTTCCTACGCCTTCAACAACTATGGATTCCGCCTGGTCAGAACACAAAGCCAATAGCCCCCTGGCGGCCCGGGATAAAATGCCTCAAAAGCAATCATACCCGGGCTTAGCCCGTCCACTGCCCCCAACAGCATCTGGTTCAGGGGCTGAGGGTGTCATCTTCCCTTAAAAGACAGATAAATTTTAATCTTCTTCCCCTTCCGCCTTCTGGGCTTCATCCAGATCTTGCTCCAAATCATTCATCATCTTCTCCACCTTTTCCTGATCCCACCGGGTTACCCTCTTAACGGCCGAGCGGGTGGCCAGGCCGATGATTAAAAACAGCACCAGTACCCCGCTCAGAACATAGGAAACGATTCGTGCCGGCTGCTCTTTGGCACTTAAAACACCCCTGACTGCTAAATAAAGCATATAAATCGCATAAAGATTAACGGCCAGCGATACCACCGACCCCAAAGCGAAATTGATGCCATTGAAAAAGCCCAAAAAAGCATTGATGGGCATCAACACCATAATGGCAGCGGCCACCCTCATATTGGGCTCAAATTCACTATTGCCCCCACATATGGCAGAAACAATCAAAACCAGCACCGCACCAATGAAAACCCCAATGACGGCCCCGAAAATGGTCCAGAAAAAACCCAGCGCACCGATGGTTCCTCCAAGCAACCCCCCGGCAACTCCTGTAACATTCAACAGGCTCCAGATAAGTACAAAAACACCTGAAATGATCCCATAAACCAGCGCCTTAAGAATAGGCTCGCCCAGCCCCCCTTCAATGGACATGGTTGAAAAATATTCCCGGGGGCGCATTAAAGCCTGCTTTGAATCCTGATAAAGCCGGCCCAGATTAAATCCTTCTTTTGCCATTTGCTGAAAAATTTAAGGTTAAACATGATTCATCAAGTTATGAAAAAATAACATTCGAGTAAAGCACCACAGCCTCAGTAGAAAAATGATCTCTTCAGCAAACAGGTGATTTTTTATACTTTTGGGGATACAGAAAAAAAACAAAATAAATCTTCTGCCAATCATGCAGGTAAAAAGGATCCAAACAACAGCTATCAAATTTCAAAAAGCGACAGGTCATACTGGCCGGCAGCTGGTATGGGCACTGATCTTGCTTTTGCCAGTTGAGCTGATGGGCCAGGACATGGCTCATCTGCCCACCTCGACCACGGGCACGGTGGTACGTCATGAGCACTATGCCCTTTCTTATTCGGAAAAGCACGAGCAGGCAGAATGGGTAGCCTATGAACTCACCCCCCGGGAGGCAGGGGGTGAGCTGGAGCGCACCGATGATTTTCGGCGGGATCCGGGGGTACCCAACGGCTCGCCGGCCCTTTCCGATTTCAGGGGGTCCGGATATGACCGGGGGCATCTGGCCCCGGCCGGTGATATGTCTTTCTCCCACACGGCCATAAGCCAGAGTTTTTACCTGTCCAATATGGCCCCTCAGGAGGCCTCTTTCAACCGGGGCGGCTGGCGTGAACTTGAGGCCCAGGTGCGCGCCTGGGCCATTGAAAACGGACCGCTTTATGTGGTGACTGGCGGTATCCTGGAGAATCAACAAGACGAAATCGGGCCCAATGATGTGACCGTTCCGGGGGCCTTTTACAAAATCCTCCTGGATCAGCAGCCTCCCATGAAAGCCCTGGCCTTTGTGATGGAAAACGAGCGGGCCCAAAAGCCCCTTAAAGCTTACACGGTAACAATCGACCGGGTTGAAGCCAGCACCGGCATTGACTTTTTCCATGAAATGCCACCCTCAAAAGAAAAGAAGCTGGAAAACCGCCGGCAAGTCCATCAGTGGGATTTTGATGTCTCTTCCTCCCCAACCCATCAACAGGACAATCAACAGGAATATTATACCAACTCCAACAACAAGATCAACATCAATACAGCTTCGGCCAGCCAGCTGGATCGCCTCTATGGCATTGGTCCGGCCAAGGCAAAGGCGATTATCAAAGCCCGTCCTTATAGCAGCACAGAAGATTTGACCCGGGCCAGGGGCATTGGAGATGTTACCCTTTCGCGCATCGAAGCTTACATCACGGCTGGATTACCGGGCATCCATTACGATACACAGGAGAAATCCTCCGGCGGGGATATGAACATCAATCACGCCTCCCGCCAGCAACTCAAGTCACTGCCGGGAATCGGGGAAGTGCTCTCCGCGCGCCTCATTCGGGCCCGTCCCTTTGAAAGCATCGATGCGATTGATCAGGTGAAAGGCATCGGTCCCAAAACCCTGGAAAAGATACGACCCAAAATCACCGTGGATTAACCCCAGGGCAAGGAAAATCGGACAGGTTATCCTCCCGGAATGCAAAGCATGCACCGGCAAGCATATATCCCAAAATCAAACACCCGGGGGAAGCATATCCCTAAACAAACATATTTCAAAGACCCCCGTAAACCGGTGAGATACATACCTGAAAATGGAACGGGGAAGTTCATACCCGGAGAAATAATAGCAAAGAAATGAGCCCCGGGAAATAAACAGGGCAGAAAAAGAAGAGATCACCTAATTATGAACCTGAACGGGTTCACCTTTGTCAAAGCCCAGCTGCTCAGCAGCATTGCCCTGATTTACAGAAATTTCAAGCAAGCCTTTTGATCCGATCGTAGCCACCACCTGATGTTTATCCACCTTCAGATAGGACTTGGCAATGCCGGTGAGCTGATGAGCCCCGATCTCAATGATCAGTTCAGGGTATCGCACGGAAAGCCTTCGTAACTGTTCCCGCTCAATATTGGTAATCAAATTGCCAAACTGGTCAACGTGAATGACCGCGCCCTGAATGGCTTTGCCGGTAAAGTCAGGTTCGGGAATATCAAGGGTGTAAAGTTCCGTCTCCCTTATACCCAGCACCATGGGTTCAACCCCTGTACTCAAATAGGCCGCCACCGGGGCAAAGATATCCCGGCCATGAAAAGTACTGCTGATGTTGTCCAGGAAATAGCGGGCATTATTGATGGACCATATTTCATCCGCTCCGTAGGCTGCTACGACCTTGGTCATCAATCCATTGTCGGGGACCAGGAAGTAATGACCGGCGGCCTTGACCAGCATAATTTTCCGGCTGCTGCCCACCCCGGGATCCACGACCACCACATGAACAGAGCCGGAGGGGAAATAGCTGAATGAATAGTAGATCAGATGGGCCGTCCAGAGCACATCCTGCGGGGGGATATAATGGGTCAGATCAATCACGGGGGCCACCGGATTGATCCCGTGAATGACTCCTTTCATCAGGCCCACATATTCATCCCGCAGACCAAAATCCGTAGTCAGGGTAATCACCGGGTAAGCCCCGGCAGTTTTCATCATAAGGCTGCATTTTTAATCGTCTTTGTGCCGCTGCTATACGTAAAACGCTTTGTCTTTGGGATACCCCACAGGCATCAGGGCCAGGGGCCTGAGCGTCTCCAGGCCGAAAAGTCCGGCAATGGCCTCATCATCAAAAGCCCCAACGATCACCGTACCCAACCCCAGTTCAACGGATTCCAGGGCTATGTTTTGCATCACAGCCCCCGATTCCATATAGACATACCGCTCGCCCCGCTCAGCATACATCCGAGTGGTACGCTCATTATTTGAAGCAATCAGCACCGTAACAGCGGCATGTTTCAGAAATTCCTGATTGAAACAGGCTGCTGATATATCCCGGGCTATATCAGTTTCTCCTATTCGCTTCAAACCATGGTCGGCCGATACATACTGATAGAGGCCCGCCTCAAGCTCATCAACCCCCTCTTTTCGAACAGCTACCATCAATTCCAGGGGAAAAGTGGAGCCCGCTGACGGGGCCGTGCGCCGCTGATCATATTTCTGGGAAATCACACCCTGTCCAGCCCATAAAATGCTGGAAAGTTGGCTCATCAATATGCTCTTTGGCGAAAAATTGCGGCACGAGATGCGCTTCTTCAAGGCTTCATTCAAACTCAATTTCTCACTTAAATGGCTTCCTGGTAATTTTATCTTTTCCATATCAAGGGTACTTTTTTCAAGATTTCCTTTTTTAACGACTGATTATTGGCCTTATTCTTTTTGCCTGGAAAAACGAAAATAAACCCTAAAGTTAATAAAGAAAATACAGTGGAAAAAAAATTCCGCCCGGATAAAACCCGTTAAACTATTCCCTCAGGCAGGATACTGCAACCTTATTTTTCTTAATTTAGCAAGGGATAAAGAAATTGTTTTAACACTGATAATCAACAACAGGGCACAAAATGATTGACCGGGAAACCACCGAAAGGATCATCCAGGCAGCCGAGATCACCGATGTGATTGGTGATTTTGTCAACCTCAAGAAACGGGGGGCGAATTATTTGGGGCTGTGTCCGTTCCATAATGAAAAGACCCCCTCATTCACGGTGAACCCCTCGAAAGGGATATTCAAGTGTTTTGGCTGCGGCAAGGGGGGGAATGCGATCAACTTCATCATGGAGCACGAGCACCTCAGCTACCCGGAGGCCTTAAAATACCTGGCCAACAAGTACAACATTGAGATCCGTGAAAGGGAGTTATCGGCCGAGGAGCTTAAGGAGCGGAACACGCGCGACAGCCTTTTGATCGTGACCCAATTTGCCAAGCATCATTACATCCACAACCTTTATCATCATCAGGAGGGCCAGAATGTAGGGATGAGCTATTTGAAGGAACGGGGGATCCGCGATGATATGATTGAGCGCTTCGAGCTGGGCTACAGCCTGGACCAGTGGGAAGGGTTCACCCAAACAGCCCTGAAGGAGGGGTACAAGCAGGAGTACCTGGAAAAAGCGGGTTTGACCATCAGCAAGGAAAACAAGCGGTATGACAGGTTTCGCGGGCGGATCATGTTTCCCATCCGCAGTTTATCGGGCAATGTACTGGGTTTTGGTGGGAGGAGCCTTAAGAAGGATGATAAGGCCAAATACCTGAATTCCCCTGAAACAGAGATCTATCACAAAAGCAACATCCTTTACGGCATTTATCAGGCCAAGCGGGCCATTACCAAAAACGATAAATGTTACCTGGTAGAGGGCTATACCGATGTGATTGCCCTGCACCAGTCGGGCATTGAAAACGTGGTAGCGGCCTCGGGCACTTCATTGACTGAAAACCAGGTCAGGCTGGTCAAGCGGTTCACCCCCAACATGACGGTCATTTTTGATGGGGATACCGCCGGGATCAAAGCCTCGCTCAGGAGCATCGATTTGATTCTGGAGCAGGGGATGAATGTAAAGGTGCTGCCCCTGCCCGAAGGGGAAGATCCCGACTCTTTTGCCCAAAACCGCAGTGCTTCTGCATTTGAAAACTATATCGATGAAAACGAACAGGATTTCATCCATTTCAAGACCCGCCTGCTCTCAAAGGAAGCAGAAAATGACCCGGTCAAGAAGGCCAGCCTGATCACCGACATTGTCCGCTCGATCTCGGTGATCCCCGATGGCATCATGCGCTCGGTTTACATCAAAAACTGCAGCGGCATGCTGGACATGGATGAAAAGGTGCTCTACCAGGAGACCAACAAAATCCGAAGCAAAAGGGCCCGCCAGAAATACCGGAGGAATCAGCAGCACCAGGAAAAGGAGGAGAAAAACAACCAGAACCTGACCTCCCTGCCCTCCTTTATCGAACAGGTCTACTCGGAAACCCAGGAGAAGGAAATCATTCGTCTGCTGCTCCAGTATGGCGAAAAAGAGCTCTACACCTATAAGGAGGACAAATATGAAGAAGCCAAGACCCTGACGGTGGCCCAGTACATTATCAAAGAGATCCTGAACGATGAGCTGGAGTTTAAGAATCTGATATACAAAAAGATATTCGAAGAATACCTTGAAATATTAAACAAAGGCAGTCACCCGACCACCAACCATTTCATTTATCACAGCGATGGGGATATCAGCTCTCTGGCAGCCGACGTGTTAAGCCCGGGATATGAGTTGAGTGAATTTTTCAGGAAAAAAAGCGGGATCCATACCGAACCGGAAGAGATGAAACTCAAGATGCTGGTGCCCGAAGCCATTATTGCCTATAAGCGGAAGATTCTGGAGAAGGCCCAGAAGGACAAGGTAAGGGAGATTCAGCAGGCGCAGCAGGCCGGCCATGACGCCGGGCAAATCATGAAAATGCAACAAGAATATCAGGCCATCACTGCAGCCATCAATTCCATTTCCAAAGACCGGGGCTGGGTGGTTTTCAGGTAGGTTTAGCCCTTGGGGTTCGTTTTCAGATTCTTCATGATCATCACCGGCATGTCCATATCCATGCGGCGGATGTTTTCGGTGACATTCCCCAGCAAGCTGGTCACCTTCGAGGTTTGCCCCCTGCACCCAATGACCAGCAAGTGAGCTTGCTCGGCTTCGGCCTGGCGGTTGATGCGTTCAGCATGCCCCCTGATCTGGTCGTTCAGCTCAAAATGACAGGGCACCTGGTCAGGGGTCAGGTCAAATTTTTTGAGGAACTTCCGGTATTTCTTCTCCATGTTTTTCTCCAGGGCGGAAGAAGAACGCAGGGTGGTAGCGGGGAAGTAACTCTTGCTGGTATCGTAGATATAATAGCAGGTAAGTTTGGCACCGGTGGCCTTTTGGATGTCGAGGGCTCTTGTGAAGGCTCTTTCTGACTGGCGGGAGAAGTCAATGGCACAAAGGATCTTATTGAGGGAGTAATCCGGGTTTTCGGGGACAAACAACAGGTCGCTTTGCACCTGGGTAGCAATCTTTTGTCCGTAGCGTCCGGCCCGGTCCTCGCCAAACTTCTGACCAATCAGGGTAAGATCCACCTCCTCCTTCCGGGTGAAATCAATGATGAGCTCGGCGGCATCCTCATCCTCGATTTTGGTGATCACTTCGGTTTTGGTGCCTCTGCGGAAACGCTCCGAGACGGCATTGGTGATCTCCTTGCGGATGGTTTGACTCAGGGTCGATTGCAGGCCCGGGTACTTCTTGCTTTTTTTATCGGGAAGATCATAGGCCTGAATGGCATGTAAAAAGATCACCCGTTCGGTATCGAGGGCTTCACTGAGAAAAGAAGCGTATTGTATGAGGTGTTCATCGATCTCGGTCAGATCGAGGCAAACCAGCAGGGTATTGAGTTGTTTGATGGTATTCATGGTTCATCGGTTTTCTTGGTCATTGTCCCGTTTTTCCCCATTCTTTCGGCGATTGTTGCGGTCCTTTTCGATCAGATCCTGGACCAGGTCCTTATACGATTCGCGTTCTTTGGCCTTCCTGCGCAGCTCTTCTTTCTCTTTCTCACTCTTCAGGCCTTTTCGCAGGCTAACCCCCATTATGATCAATATAATGGCAAAAGGCAGTCCTGTGGTAATGGCTGCGGTTTGCAGGGCGTTGAGTCCTCCCCCTACCAACAGAATGGCCGCTACAGCTCCTTCCATGGAAGCCCAAAAAACCCGCTGGGTGACGGGTGAACGCAACTTACCCCCTGAAGTGAAGGCATCGACCACCAGGGAACCCGAATCGCTGGAGGTTACAAAAAAGCTGATAACCAAAACAATAGCAGCAAAATTAGTAACCTCGGCCAGGGGAAATTGCTCAAAGAGATAATAGATGGAAGTGGCCACATTTTGCTTGATATCTGCAGCGATACCTGCAGCCTCCTGCATTTCCAGCCACAGGGCCGAACCCCCGAAAGCGGTGATCCAGAAAAAAGTCAGCAATGTGGGTACAATCAAAACACTCAGCACATATTCCTGAACGGTCCGTCCACGGCTAATCCTGGCAATGAACATGCCCACAAAGGGCGACCACGATATCCACCACGACCAGTAGAAGATGGTCCACTGATTCTGCCAGTCGCTGGACTGATAACTCTCGGTCCAGAAGCTTTTTTGAAAGAAATCATTCAGGTAAATGCCCAGGTTTTCGACATATGAATCCAGGATGAACAGGGTGGGGCCCAGTATCAGGATAAAAACCAACAGGATCGCCCCCAGGTTGATGTTCATCTCACTGAGCTTTTTCACTCCCTTGTTCAGGCCAAGCACGACGGAGATGGTAGCTGCAGCGGTAATCGCCACAATCAGGATTACCCGGGTGTTCAAGGTATCGGGTGAATGAAACAGGTGAGCCAGACCGGCACTAACTTGTTTAACCCCCAGGCCCAGGGAGGTAGCCAGGCCAAAGAGGGTAGCCAGCACAGCCAGCACATCGATCACATCACCGGGCCAGCGGTAGACTTTATCCCCCAGCAGGGGATGGAACACCGAGCGAAAGGCAAGGGGCATATTGCGGTTAAAGGAAAAAAAAGCCAGCGCCAAACCGACCAGGGTATAGATGGCCCAGGCATGCAAGCCCCAATGTAAGAAAGTGGTCTTCATGGCTTCCTGGGCCTGCGCCTGTGTGGTGGCCATATCAAGGGGCGGATCGGTCAAATGGAAGATGGGTTCAGCCACACTCCAAAAGAGGATACCTATGCCCATACCGGCACTGAAAAGCATGGAGAACCAGGCCCCGCGGCTAAACTCAGGCACGGCATTCCTGCCCCCCAGCCGGATGCTGCCAAACCGGGAAAAAGCAAAATACAAAGCCAGCAACAGGTAAAAGTTAACCACCAATACCAGGAACCAGCCAAAATGGCTCGAGATCCAATTCTGGATGTTGCTGAAGACCTTGCCCATCGGAGCACCCACCCACAGGGTAACACCGATAAAAAGGATTAGCAGGATGGTGGCCGGCCAAAAAACCGGCGGATGAATGTCAAAATGTTTTTTGAGGCCCTTTCGGGGTTGCTCCTGCTGAGCATCTCCCTGTGGGGTACCTTCCTCCCGGGGTTTACCTTGCTGATTGGTTTGTTGTTGCATGGACCATGCGTTTGTTAATGGGTTAAATGCTCCACATTATTTTAAATACCGGGCCACCATCTGTTCACTGACATCCCATAATTTGTCCTGAACATGGGGTTCATAGGAAACAGTGGCAGAACTCTGGGGCATTTGATTGACAAAATATTTGCCGGAAACCCCTTCTATGTCTTCAGAAGTAGCCACATAAACTACATTCTCTGTTCCTTCCTCAACTGCAGAGCCAATGTCGCCATAATGTTGTTTTAGCAATTTGGTGCTGATCACCCCGGGATGAAGACAATTGGAAGTGATGTGGCTGGCCTCGGTTTCGCGGGCCAACTTATAGGAGAACAGGACATTGCACAGCTTGGAAATGCCATAAGCCTTTGAACCCATAAAATCCTGTTCGCCCTGCAGGTTGTCAAAATCAATGGCGGTGGCATGCACCATGGAAGAGACGTTTACCACACGGGCACTTTCACTTTTTTCCAACAAACCCAGCAGAAGCCGGGTCAAAAGATAATGGGCCAGGTAATTGACCTGGAAGGTCTTCTCGTACCCATCTCCGGTCATCTCCCGCTCCTTTTGAAAGATTCCGGCATTATTGATCAGTATATCCAAATGATCGTACTGCTGCTTAATGTTTTGGGCCATCTCATAGACTTGGCGGAGGGACTCAAAATTTGAGGAAAATCCATCCAAATCGTCCCGGCCGGAGGCCGACCCGATTTCTTCCAGCGCCTGGCGCACCGATTCATCACTTCGTCCGTGTACCAATACATAGTAACCCTTTTTAGCCAGATCAATGGCTGACTGCTTGCCGATTCCGTCTGTAGATCCTGTGATTAGTACATATTTGCTCATAGGGCTTAGTTTTTTGGTGTTTGCTTCAACAAGAGTTCAGGGCCCGGGGCCATTCAGGCCAGGCCTTCTACCTGGCCCATGGGTTAAAAGAGCACAGTTACCTGAACCGGTTGCCAATAAAAGCGTATTAAATTTAGAACAAAAATGATAATTTGACATCACATGAGGGGTTAAATCATGTTGTTCAGATCAGCTCGCTGACCAGGAAGGTACTGCCCCCGACATAAATCAGGTCTTCGGGCGAGGCATTTTCCCGGGCCTGCTGGAGGGCACGATGGGGGTCAGCAAAAGCCTCTCCCTCGAGGCCGTAACGAAGGGCAGTTTGAGCGAGGGTATTTTCATCCAGGGCCCGCTCGATGCTAGAGCGGGTGAAATAGTAACATTCGGAAGGGGGGAACAACTGCAAGATGGCATCAAGTTGTTTGTCGTTGACAAAACTCAGGACAAAATGGAGTGTTCCCTGGCGGATTCTTTCCACCTGCTGAATATTGACCTTGAGCCCGGCCTGATTATGGGCGGTATCGCAAATGACCAGGGGATTTTTCTGAAGGATAAACCATCTGCCTTTGAAACCGGTAATACCGGAGACATTGGCCAGCCCACGGGCAATATGTTCTCCGGAAAAGACAATGTCCAGATCATGGAGCACATCGAGCACCCGTAGGGCAGTAATCAGGTTGGTGGCCTGGTAAGGGCCAGCCATATCGGTACACAGGCGGGCATAGACTTCACGATGGCCTGAGAAGACGCTGTAACAGGGAAAAGTTATATTTCTTTCCTGCTCGTCGGCCGGATAAATCTGATATTGCTGGTCGGCGAACCACAGGGGGCTTTGCGAGGAGGCAGCCTTTTGTTGAAACACGCTTGCAGTTTGCCGGTCATACTCGCCCACTACCACCGGGCGGGCAGGTTTAATGATGCCGGCCTTTTCCCGGGCGATCTCTTCGGGGGTGTGGCCCAAAAACTGGGTATGATCAAGGCTGATGTTGGTGATCACCGATATCAGCGGGTCAACAACATTGGTTGAATCGAGCCGGCCCCCAAGACCCACTTCCACCACGGCCACATCCACTTGTTGCTGCCGGAAGTACTCAAAGGCCATGACCACGGAAAGTTCAAAAAAGGAAGGGGCGATCTGTTGAAAACGATCGCGGTGATCTCCTATGAAACGGGCAACAAAAGCCTGATCGACCATTTGTCCGTTCACCCGGATGCGTTCACGAAAATCCTTGAGATGAGGAGAAGTATACAGCCCCACCCGGTATCCGGCTGTCTGAAGCACGGCGGCCAGCATATGAGCCACTGAACCTTTGCCATTGGTACCCCCTACATGAATCGAGCGAAAAGCCCGATGGGGATGGTTCATATGGGCATCCAAAGCCCGGGTTCTGGACAAATCCCCCTTATAGGCCGCCCGGCCCTGACGCTGATACATCGGGATGCGCTCATACATCCACGCTAAAGCCTGGTGATAGTTCATTGGAAACCTCCCTCTCATCTACCACTGATTATAATAAACCTTATGGGGGTCAAAACGTTCCGGGGTATCCTTTTGTTCATTGGGATAACCCAGGGCAACCAGGGCAAAAGGCTGTATATGAGAAGGGAGCTTAAAAAGGTGGCGAATCCCTTCTTTCCGTTCTTCCCGCGGGTGCAGTCCCAGCCAGACCGAACCCAGCCCCTTCGAATGGGCCGCCAGCAAGATATTCTGGGTGGCAGCCCCGCAGTCCACCACCCAATAACCAGGGGCATGTTCCAGCTGTTGGTCGCCACAGATCAAGACCGCGGCAGGTGCCTGAGACAGCATACCCGAATAGGGATGTATAGCCCTGATCCGGTCCAACAACTGCCGCTGATCAATCACCATAAAATGCCAGGGCTGACAGTTTACTGCCGAGGGAGCATACATACCGGCTCGTATAACCTGCTCGATCTCCACATGGGGGATTTCCTGATTTTTGAATGAACGGATGCTCCGCCGCGTAATCAATCCTTCATATAAATCCATAATGTATCATTTTAAGGGCTTGTCTTTTTAAGATTTGTTAAAAACTTCAAAATCCAGGATTCCCTCCCTGTCTTTTTTTTTACTACATTTATCTATACAAAATTAATTCGTTCTATGCCCCCTGCCAAAAAAATCTTTGTCATTGACACCAATGTCATCCTTCATGACTTCCGGTGCATCTATAATTTCCAGGAGCATGACATTGTCCTGCCCATTGTGGTGCTGGAAGAGCTCGACAAACTTAAAAAGGGCAATGACATCATCAACTTCCATGCCCGGGAGTTCACCAGGGAACTCAACCAGATCGCCGGTGACAGGTTGTTTAACGGGGGGTTGCCATTGGGCAGGGGATTGGGTAAACTCTCTGTAGAGACGGGGCATCCTTTTTCACAGAAAATTCAGACCTCATTTCCGGAAGCCACGCCGGATCACCGGATTCTCTCGATCACAGAGCACCTGAAGGAAAAATACCAGGGTCAGCAGGTGATACTGATCAGCAAAGACATCAATTTAAGGCTTAAAGCCAAATCACTGGGCATCCAGTCGCAGGACTATGAATCGGATAAAGTCACCGACATTGAGCCGTTGAACCGCAACATCGAGGTCCATGAAAATGTAGATGCGGATTTGATCGACCGGCTTTACCAGGGGGAAGAAGGCGTCGAGCAGGAAGCTGTTAGCCTGAAGGCTTTTGCCCATCAATATTTCATCTTCAAGAGTGATCGTTCCAGTGCCCTGGCCCATTATGACCCCTACGACCGGGTATTTACGCGGGTTGAAAAGAAAAGGATGTATGGGATCAATCCGCGCAATGCCGAGCAAACCTTTTCGGTGGATGCCCTCTCGCGGATGGAGATCGAGCTGGTGGCGCTGACCGGAAAAGCCGGAACAGGTAAGACATTACTGGCCCTGGCCACTGCCCTTCACCTGGAAAAAAAATTCAATCAGATCCTGCTGGCCCGCCCCATCGTTCCTTTGGCCAACCGTGACCTGGGCTACCTGCCCGGCGACGTCAATGAAAAGATTACCCCTTATATGACGCCCTTATATGATAACCTGGCGGTGATCAAAAATCAATATAAATTGAACAGCCGGGAATACAAAAAGATAGAGGAAATGCAGGACAGTGGCAAACTGGTGATCAGCCCCCTGGCTTATATCCGGGGAAGGAGCCTGTCGAATGTGTATTTCATTGTGGATGAGGCCCAGAATCTGACACCGCATGAAATCAAAACCATCATCACCCGGGCCGGAGAAGGCACCAAGATGGTTTTTACCGGCGACATCCAGCAAATCGATTCGCCTTACCTGGACATGAAGTCGAACGGGCTGAGTTACCTGACCGATAAGATGCTCGGGCAGGATATCTTTGCCCATGTCAATCTGGTGAAAGGCGAAAGAAGCTATCTGGCTGAGCTGGCCAGCGATTTATTGTAAAACCAAAAATTTTGATGATATTCCAAAAGAGAATGGACCATTATTTTTTTCATTGATTATCAACAAGCGATTTAAATAATGAACCCCATCAAATCTCTTTGATTTGATAGGAGAGGTTCATTAAAATTGACCAACCATTAGCGTTTAACCAAATTTTTTAATCATGGCAAATCGCAAGACACTGCTCATCGTGAGACACGGCAAGAGCTCGCGTCAATACGACAACATTTCGGATATTGATCGCCACCTCAAGGAAAGGGGCATCCACGAGGCCTATGACATGGCCGGGCGGATTAAATCGCAGCATATCACCCCGGAGATGCTCATCAGCAGCCCTGCAGCCCGTGCCCTTCATACGGCCATGATATTTGCCCGTGGGCTCGACCATCCCCTGGATCAGGTTGAACTCCGGGAGATATTCTACAATGGTGATGAACAGGATATTTTGGATGTGATCCGTCAAACCCCTGGGGAAACATCAACGGTGATGATTTTTGGGCACAATCCCACCTTCACTGACCTGGCGAATCTTTTCCTTTCACAGGAGCTGGACAACCTCCCGACCAATGGCATTGTCTGCCTTGAGTTTGATGCCGATCAGTGGAGCCGGATCGGAAAAGACAACCTGAGCAAAGAGTGGGTGGATTATCCCAAAAACAAGAAAAAATAACAACCATAAAGGGCCCTGCCGTTGAATCTACTCAAGTTCGCTGCCATCGACATTGGGACGAATGCCGTGAGGCTGCTTTTTTCCAATGTCATCGAATACCAGGACAAGGTCACTTTCAAGAAGGCCTCACTGGTAAGGGTACCGGTGCGCCTGGGCTATGATGTATTTCACCAGGGGCGCATCGGGGAAGTCAAAAGGCAAATGCTGATCAGTACCATGCATGCCTTTCACCATTTGATCAACGTGCACAATGTGATCGATTTCAGAGCTTGCGCCACATCGGCCATGCGTGAAGCCGAAAACGGGCCGCAGCTGGTCGACCTGGTGCGAAACCGAACAGGCATCGAAATTGAAATCATCGATGGGCAAACCGAGGCAGAAATCATCTATTCCAACCGGATCGTTGATCTGATCGATAATACCCGCTCCTACCTCTATGTGGATGTGGGTGGGGGCAGCACCGAAATCACCCTTTTCGCCCAAAACAAAGTGGAGATGTCTTATTCCTTCAACATTGGAACCATCCGGATCCTCAAGGATAAGGCAGAGCCCGACGAATACGACCGGATGCAGCGTTTTCTCGGCCGGGCCCGCCAGCAATACCCCTCCCTGCAAATCATCGGTTCGGGAGGAAACATCAATAAAATCGCCAAACTTACCGGCATCAAATACATGAGCCCGATCCCCTACCAGGAAATCCGGAAAATATATGACCAGATCCTGCCCTATACCATGGAAGAAAGGGTAAGGGTGCTGGGGCTCAATCCCGACCGGGCTGATGTAATCATCCCGGCAGCCCGGCTCTTTATGCAGGTAATGAAATGGTCGAATGCCAAAAGCATACTGGTCCCCAAATTCGGCGTGGCCGACGGCATCGTTCGCCAGCTTTACTATAATTATAAGAGCCATGTGGGTGTCTGAATTGTAGTTAGAATTGTGTAGTTTTGCATCCTCATACAACGAAGTGGATGTGAAAAAAGTAGCTTTTCATACATTGGGCTGCAAGCTAAATTTTGCCGAAACGTCGACCATAGCCCGAACACTGGAGGGACATGGTTATCAGCAGGTTGACTTTAATGAAAAAGCCGATGTTTATGTAATCAATACCTGCTCGGTAACGGCCAGGGCGGATAAGAAAAGCGAGGAGGCCGCCAGGAAGGCCCGCAACCAGAATCCCGATGCGCGGGTGGTGATGGTTGGATGCTATGCCCAGCTCGAGGCGAACAAAATAGCGCGGCTGCCCGGGATTGATCTGATCCTGGGGAATGAAGAAAAATTCAATCTTGCTGAACATCTTCAGGCATGGGAGCATGGAGAGACATCCCGGGTGCACACCGCATCGCTTGTATCCGCCCCGGGTTATCATCCGGCTTACTCCTGGGGCGATCGCACCCGTTCCTTTCTGAAAGTTCAGGATGGATGTGATTACCGTTGTGCTTACTGCACCATACCTGCTGCCCGGGGTAAAAGCAGGAATCAGCCGGTGCGCGAGATCGTGGCCCAGGCCGAGCAACTGGGCGCAGCCGGTGCCAAAGAGATTATACTGACCGGGGTTAACATCGGGGATTTTGGAAAATCCACCGGCGAATCATTCCTGGATTTGATACAGGCCCTGGAAAAGGTCCCCGGCATCGAACGCTATCGGATTTCCTCGATTGAACCCAACCTGCTGAATGAATCCATCGTAAGCTTTGTTGCCCAATCCGACAAATTCCTGCCCCATTTCCACATGCCCCTTCAATCAGGCAACAACGAAATACTCGGAAAGATGCGCCGCCGCTACAACAAAGAACTCTTCGAGGAAAAGTCTCACCTGATCCGCGATAGGCTGCCCGATGCCTTCATCGGTGTAGACCTGATCGTTGGTTTTCCGGGAGAAGATGCCTCCCGGTTCCAAAAAACATTTGATTTCCTGCAAAAACTGGATGTCAGCTATTACCACGTTTTCTCCTTTTCGGCCAGACCCGGGACACCGGCAGAGACAATGAACCCCAAAATTCCCGGAAAAACCATTAAGGCCCGCAGCCACATGGTCCAGGAACTGGCTGAAAAGAAAAAATATAACTTTTATACCGCTCATGTCGGTCAAACCCGTCCCGTGCTGTTTGAAAAAAACATGAAAAATGGGAATATATCCGGGTTTACCGATAATTATATCCGGGTTTCCACACCCAGCCGCCCCTCTTTGGCCGGCCAGATAAAAGATGTATATTTACAACAGATTAACCGGGATGGGACCCTCAAAGGCATCCCTCAACATTAAAACCTGAGCCAATTCAAACCTACTTTATAATAATTTAACATTGAATATGCTTCGCAAGCTAAACCAGAGGACAACCCCACCTGGGGGACCCATATTTAGGTCCAGGTCTTCTTGCGAACAGTAACAATTGTTTTTTAAACAGATGTTGTATTTAAAAGACCATCACTCCATATGAACCAATTAGAAGAGATCACCCGGCAGGTCCGGGAATTATGCAGACAAACGGGTCAATACATCCTTTCCGAATGGGACAAATTAACTTCCGAGCATATTGCATCCAAGGGATTGCATGATTTTGTAACCAGCGTTGACACCCAATCCGAAGAAAAGCTGGTAGAGGGATTAAAGCAGATCCTGCCAGAGGCTGGATTCATCGTGGAAGAAGACACCACCGATAAAAAGGGAAGTGAATACAACTGGATTGTAGACCCTCTGGACGGGACCACCAATTATATACACGGGATCACCCCTTTTGCCATCAGCATTGCTTTAAGCCATCAGGGTCGGATCATTTTGGGGGTTGTTCATGAATTGAGTTTCGATGAGATGTTCTACGCATGGGAAGGAGCAGGGGCTTACAAGAACGGGGAAAAGATCCGGGTTTCCCAGACCCCGACGATCGGGGAGAGCATCGTGGCGACAGGCTTCCCATACAACGATTTTTCCCGCTTGCAGCCCTATATGGAATCACTGGAGTATTTCATGAGGAATTCCCATGGGATCAGGCGATTCGGGTCAGCGGCCACCGACCTTTGTTACACGGCATGCGGAAGATTTGAAGCTTTTTATGAATACAGCCTCAAACCATGGGATGTAGCAGCCGGCTCATTCATTGTTCGCCAGGCAGGCGGAAAAGTGTCCGACTTTTCCGGGGGTGATCAATACATTTTCAACCAGGAAATGGTGGCCGGAAGCCATCATATCTTTGATGAATTCCTGCATCATATCCAAAGATACCTGCAAAAGGAGCATTCTTAATATGGGCGTTCCACCGCGATCGTTCATCAACCTGCTGACCAATGAAGCACCCGGGGTATTTATCATTTGAACTGTTTAGCCGATTTTTGGCCGCGCTGCCCAAAAGGGGGCTATATCTGTTTGCCGACCTGCTCTTTTTCATCGGCCACTACCTGATTGGCTACCGCAAAAAGGTGGTTTACGCGAACCTGAAGCGGGCCTTTCCGGAAAAATCGCCCCGGGAAATCCGGCAAACGGCCCTGGCTTTTTACCGGCACCTGGCCGATGTCATGGTCGAAGACATGGCCATGTTGCATATGAAACCCACAAAGCTTAAACAATTTGTAACCCTCCCCGATCTCGATGTACTGGAAGAACTCTACCAAAACAAGAGGAACGTCACAGGTCTTTTGGGGCATTATGGCAATTGGGAATTTTTAACCACGGTGCCCCTTTATTCTCGGTATACCATACTGAGCGTGTACAAACCCCTGAAGAATAAATTTTTCAACCGGAAGATCTACCAAATGCGTAAGCGTTTTCAAGAGATCCCGGTGCCGATGCGGGAAGTTTACCAACAGGTGATCCGCCATCAAACAAAAGGGCATCCTTTTATTGCCGGATTCGTTGCCGACCAGGCCCCTCCCAAAAACAAGTCGCATTACTGGACCTCCTTTTTAAATCAAGAGACGGCTTTTTTTACGGGGGCCGAGAAGATTGCCCGTAAATTCAATCACACGGTCATTTTCACAGCGGTAAAAAAGCTCAAAAGGGGCTCTTATCAGGTAATTGTCCGCAAGTTAGCAGATGAAGCCGGAGAGACCCGTGAACATGAAATCACCGAAAAGTATGTACGGGCCCTTGAGCAGTTGATACGCGAAGAGCCCGCCTTCTGGCTGTGGTCGCATCGCCGGTGGAAGCACTCAAAACCCTAACTCACCGCCATCATACCGGTTCACCAACCGGGCAAAGCTTGTTCAAGCCGATATGCCCTCCCCTGTTTTGGTTATTCAATCCATAGCAGCATTGTATGGAAAACCCATATGGCAACCGATGAGTGCATGGCCCACATTTCCGTAAAACCATTTCAAGGGCTTGCTGCTTTTAATTGAACGGAGAACCAACGAGATGGTCGAACCCAGTAAAGCCCGCCAATAAGTTGCTGCCTTTAAATGAAGGGAGCCTGCAAGGCAGGGTCGTGGCCTCATGTTATACAACAGGCCCTGGTTCTTTCCTTTTTAACCCCGGTGATAACCAGTCGGCGAATAGTTTTTGTAATTTTAAGACAAAACATAAATTAAAGGAGGTAAGGTCATGGTTAGCGACTTACACAATCTTTTCTCGGAGAGTGCCCAAAACATGAAACGCTCGGCCATCCGGGAAATCCTCAAACTCACTCAAAAACCGGAAGTCATCTCTTTTGGCGGGGGTTTACCGGCTCCCGAGTCATTTCCGGTGGAAGAACTCAAAGAGATCATCAACGAGCTGCTCGACGAGGACGGACCGGGAGCTCTGCAATACGGGGCTACCGAAGGGGTCAACGAACTCAGGGAAATTCTGGTGGAACGCCACAAGAAGGCAGGCTTCAACATTGGCCTCGACAACCTTTCAATTACTACTTCTTCGCAGCAGGGGCTTTACATTCTGGGAAAAATCTTTCTGGACAAAGGCGACAAAATCATTTGCGGGCTACCCTCCTATCTTGGAGGCATCAGTGCATTCAGCACCTTCGGCGCCGATATGCACGGCATTCCTTTCGATGACCAGGGCATGCGCAGCGACCAACTTGAAGAAAAACTCCAGGAATTCAAACAGCAGGGGGTCAAACCCAAATTCATTTACATCATCCCGGATTTCCAGAATCCGGCGGGCATTACCATGCCTGAAGCCCGGCGGAAGGAAATCATTGAACTGGCCCGTAAATATGATGTCTTGATCGTTGAAGACAGCCCCTACCGTGAAATAAGATTTGAAGGCAAGGATCAAAAGACCCTTTTCGAGCTCGACAATCAGGGGCAGGTGATCACACTGGGTACGTTCTCTAAAACTTTCTCACCCGGATTTCGCCTGGGTTGGGCCATCGCCCACCAGGATATCATCGACAAAATGGTCATTGCCAAACAGTCGATGGATCTGTGTACCCCCACTTTTAATCAAAAAATCGCGGCCAGAGCCATTCAGAAAGGCCTGTTCGACGAAAACCTCAAGAAAACCGTGGCCCAATATCACCGCAAGCGCGATAATATGCTCAAGGCCTTCCGTGAATACATGCCTAACGGAGTCAGTTGGACCGAACCCGAAGGTGGTCTGTTCCTCTTCCTGTCCCTGCCTGCCCATATGGATGCAGAAGAACTCTTCTACAAAGCCATCGAAAAAAACGTAGCCTACGTCATGGGCAGTGTTTTCCATTGCGATGGCAGCGGACGCAATACCATGCGGATCAACTTCTCCTATGTGCCAGAAGACCGGGCCAGGGAAGGTGTCAAACGACTGGCTGAAGCCATCAAAGAAAACATGTAATCTCTGGCCGGCCGGGAGGTGGCTTTTTACTTTGGTAACGGTCCATACCCCCGCCCAAAAAACACATCGACCAAAGCTTTGTAAAACCCACCTTCCGGCTTTATGATTGCCTCAAAAAATCTTTTTAAGCCAATCATTTTCAAAACCTCATATATATTTCCTATTTTTGTTTGGGAGGTGTCTGGAATCTGGTCCCATGACAATATATATCACTGTATCACAATGACCTGGCCTCAGTTAAGATCCATTTCATGACAAGACACAACAACCATAACAAAGGCCTGGCGCGCTTAATGATGATTTTCGTGCTTATGGCGGGGCTGTTCTCCTTCAAAGTCACCGCTCAGGAGACCTATAAACTGGAAGAACTGTTCATGGATGCGGAAAGTTGGTTTTACTTTCAGGACTACAAAAATTCGCTTCCCCTATATAAACAGGTCCACCAGGCTTTCCCCGGTCACGATAACGTCAATTTCAAGATTGGTTTTTGTTACCTGAACATCGACGGAAAAAAAGACCAGGCCATTCCCTATTTAAAGAAGGCCGCCGACAATACCACGTTCAATTATAACCGGGAAGCCTTTTATCAAAGGAAGGCCCCGGTAGATGCCATCTTTTATTTGGGCAACGCTTACCTGGTGAACAACAAGATTGACAGTGCGCTTCAGGCGTATCGTCGGTTTAAGCAGAAAATTGAAGGCAAGCGGGGCATCTTAAACAACCAGCGCGATTTCGATTTCGATTACCTGGAGAAACAAATCCAGGTTTGTCAGCGGGCCAAAGAAGCAATGGCGGATCCGGTCAGCTATGCGGCCAGGAACGTAGGGATGCCTGTTAACACCCCGCTTTCCGAATATAATCCGGTTATTTCCGGGGATGGCCAAATGATGGTTTATACGGCAGAAAAAAAGTTTTACACCGGGGTTTTCATGTCCCAAAAGAAAGACGGCGAGTGGGGTCCTCCCGTCAACCTTCTGCCTCAGCTGGGGGTGGACGGCGATATTCAAACCTGCTCGATTTCTCCCGATGGCAAAGAGTTGTACTTATACCGGGAAGATGATCTGGACGGGAACCTATATGTAAGTTCCTTTAAGGAAGGTGAGTGGAGCGAGATCCGGAAGCTGGGTCCCAACATCAACACCGAGTACTGGGAAAGCCATGCCTTCATCTCCCACGATACCCAAAAGCTTTACTTCACCAGCAACCGCCCGGGGGGATATGGAGATCTGGACATCTGGGTTTCGAAGCGTAAAAACGACAGCACCTGGGGCAAGCCTGAAAACCTGGGCCCCACTGTTAACACTCCCTGGCGCGAAGACACCCCTTTTCTGACCCGGGATGGGCAGGCCCTTTTTTTCAGTTCAGAAGGCCATTACAGCCTTGGGGGGTATGACATCATGGTGGCCCGCAAAAAGGGCGATCAGTGGGGGAAACCCCAAAACCTGGGTTATCCCATCAACACTACCGATCACGACCAGTTTTTCCATCCCATAAAAAATGGCCGGCAGGCCTATTATGCCAGGTATCACGACCAATCGCCGGGAGCCAGGGATATTTTCCGCTACCGAATCGACGGCAACCGGCAAATTGACTACCTGGATGTGGAAGGGGTATTGACCTACAAGACACCGGCTAAAAAGGAGCGCAAATCTTTCACGATCAACGTGATCGACCAGCGCAGCCAGGATACCCTCCTTAGGCTGAACCCTAACGATTCCAGCAAAAAGTATGACTTCCAGCTCAACGCCCAAACCAACCATTTGATTCTGGAGACACCCCGGCTAAGCGGGAATAAGCAGTTCATGATCTCTCAAAAAATCAACATCAAAGAAAAAGCCCCACAAAAAGAGATGCTGGCTTCCAGGGAGGATACGGCTGCCCATAAACAGGAAACTGAAGACCAGGAAATGGCGGCCCGGCAGGAGGTGACTGGCGATACTACTTCTTCTGGTGTATCAGAGCCAAGCATTGATTTGAGGGAGCAAATGGTCACCGCCCGGGCCGATCAACAGCACGTGAAAATCAAGCTCAACCTGCAGGGAGGTAAAAAACTCAAGGTCAACACCTTCCAGGACGACACCCTGATCAACACCGAAACCTTTCCGGTGGAACAAGGTGAATTCACCTATCAGTACCAGCCGGGCCAACAACAAACCCGTCTGAGCTTTGAGCTCACCAACGATCAGGACCAAAGGGTAAACAAAACAGTGAATATCCGGATAGATTCCTTGTTAGCCGGGCAAAGTCCAGAACGCGACTCGGCCCGGTTAAAAATCAATGAAAAGACGTTTCATTTGTCGGAGGGCAAAAAGAAAGTTCGGATCAACCTGAGCCTTGAAAAGGGTTCCCGGTTGATTGTCGCGACCTATGTCAACAGCGAACTGATCAACCGGGAAGAATTCAATATCAGCAGCGAAGATTTCACCTATGAGTTTGAGCCCCGCCAACAGGAAAGCACCTTAAACTTCAAAGTTATTGATGACCAGCATCGGGTTAAAACCAAACGGATTGTCCTCTCACATCAACCCATCAACAAAGAGCTGGAGGATTTGCTGACAAACCTGGAAAGGCATCAGACAGATTTGATCGGGCAAAAGCTGGCAGGGCAAGAAAAGGAAAAGATCTCGGCCCGGGGGTTCTTCGCCAGCCTTTATGAAACCGCCCGTAAACAAACCACGGGCAAACAAGCCATGGAAAAGCTTGATGCGGCGAAAATTGATGCCCTGTTATATGCCACCATCCTTCTGGATAACCAGGATATCAGCCAGTTGTTGAGTGAGCTTACCCGGATGGCCGAAGGCAAGCTGAAAAGCTATCTAAAGAATCTTTCCGTCGGGACCATTGACAGCAAAAGGGAATTAATCAGCCAGTTGCGTGCTGCAGCCGGCAAACCTTCCTATACGGTAAAACAATTGCGCGATGTGTTGTTGCAATATGTTGATCAAACCTATCCGCCTGATCAGCTTTATCATCTGACAATGAACTTGTCGCGGCTTGAAACCAACAAGATTTTGAGCCGTCTGGGAGAAGAAGCCCTGGATATCGTCACCACGGCCGACATGATCCGGTATTTGAAGCAGAGCGATCTGCCCAACAAGATGAAAATGCTGGCCTTGCTACAGGGCACGAAGCTCTCCGGGGTGGAGACCGGCAGTGATTTACCGGCTACATTTAAGGCAGACCAAACACAAGAAGCACCGGGCCGGGACACCAGCTCATGGGTTTATTACCTGGGCGCAGGCGCCGTGCTGGTGGTCATCCTGCTATTTTTGCTTCGAAGAAGAAACCGCAAGCGGAATTCCGAATCAAACTAAGAGGCCATTGGACATTCTGGAAGACAACAACGTAAAGCTGAGGGCTGTGGAACCCTCCGATGCCAGGCTGATTTACGAGTGGGAAAACGATTCCTCGGTCTGGCATGCCGGTAATACCATTGAGCCCTTTTCCTGGCATATCATCCAGCAATATGTGGAAAATGCCACGGTCGATCTGTTCCAGGCCAGGCAGTTGAGGATGATGATCGACCTGAAGGATGAACGCGATAATCCATTCCGCACCATCGGGAGCATCGATCTGTTTGAGATCGACCCGCTCCATCAGCGGGCCGGCATTGGCATTTTGATTCATAAAGAACAAGACCGAAACCAGGGTTATGCCAACCAGGCCCTGCGGGTGATCATTAAGTATGCCTTTGGCGTGCTCTTTCTTCATCAACTCTACTGTTACATCGACAGCGACAACCAAGCCAGCCTGAAGCTTTTTAAGAACAATGGGTTTGAGGTGACCGGCACCAAAAAGGACTGGATCAGAACCCAACAGGGATGGAAGGATGAGTTAATCCTGCAATTGATCCATCACTCCCGGGATGAGGAATCTTCCAACAATTGAGAATAATCGGGAATATAGTTTAAAAACCGATAAGTGCCCTTTTCGGGATAGAGCCGGCAGCAATAATGTTGCAGGCCGTTGGTGACGACCAAATAGCGCACCTGAAGCTGCATATTATAAATGAGAATCTGATCAAAAGTCTGCTGATTGATGGACACTTCAGGGGCCTTGCATTCAACCACTAAAACGGGTTGACCGTAGCGGCTGTAAACCACAATATCTGCCCTAAAATCGATGCGGTTCAAACGCAAAGGCATTTCCACGGCCACCAGCGATCCGGGGTACCCCAGGTTGTGGGTCAGATAACGAATGAAATGCTGGCGAACCCATTCTTCTGAAGTCAACTTAACAAACTTCTTTCGATAATCATCAAAAATGTATTTTTTTTGTTTCTTTGTTTGTATCCGAAAGGAATAAGCCGGTAAATTTAATGCTTGCATGAGGCTATCGTTGCTTGAGGATTGCCGGGCTGATGCCTCCCCATAAGTGACAGGTATAGAAAACAGGCAATCCGGGTTATGGGGTTATCAGCATGTATTTATAAATGCTTCTGAGTGCAAATCGAATCTAATATAATCAAAAAACCTCGACGATGAAAACAAAGGCTGAGATCGTACGCGACTGGCTGCCGAGATATACGGGCAATCCGCTGGATAACTTTGGCAAACACATTTTGCTGACCAATTTTCAACATTACCTGGAGATCTTTGCCGAGCTGCAGGATACTGAGATCGTAGACACCCATGCGCAAATGCCATGCGCCACGGCCAACGGCATCACCATGATCAACTTTGGCATGGGCAGTGCCAACGCGGCCACGATCATGGACCTGTTGAGTGCTATCGAGCCCAATGCGGCGCTCTTTTTGGGCAAATGCGGGGGATTAAAGAAAAAAAACAATGTGGGGGATTTTATCCTGCCGATTGCGGCGATTCGCAGTGAAGGGGCCTCGCATGACTATCTCCCCCCGGAAGTTCCTGCTCTGCCGGCCTTTAACCTTCAGAGGGCCATCTCGGGGTCCATCCGCGACATGGGCTACGATTACTGGACTGGAACGGTGTATACCACCAATAAGAGGGTTTGGGAATACGACGAACGTTTTAAACGATACCTGCGAAAGACCCGCTCGATGGCCATCGATATGGAAAGTGCCACCATCTTTATCGTTGGTTTTGCCAATGAGATCCCATCCGGCGCCTTGTTACTGGTCACGGATCAACCCATGATATCCACCGGGGTGAAAACCAACAAAACCGACAAACAAGTGACCAGCAAGTATGTGCGCGACCACGTAAAAATTGGGATGAATGCCCTCAAAGAGATCCTTCACAACCGGAGATCTGTCAAACACCTGAGATTCAGTTAAAATGGCAAAAAGCGAGCAATACTCCAAAGTCCTACAGCAACTCAAAAAACAAAAATACCACCCTGTATACATTTTCCATGGGGAGGAGCCTTATTATATCGACCGCCTGACGCAATACATTCAGGACAACGTGTTGGCGGATGCCGAGAAAGATTTCAACCAGAGTGTTTTTTACGGGCGGGATGCCAGCATCGAACGGGTGATCAATACGGCCCAGCGTTACCCTATGATGGGTCAGCGGCAGGTAGTTATTTTGCGGGAAGCCCAGAATATAAAAAATCTGGAAAAGTTGCAGCATTACATTCAAAAGCCCCAGGGCACCACCCTTTTGGTAGTCAGTCATAAAGGCGCCCTGGATGCCCGATCGAGATTCTACAAAGCCATCAAAGACAAGGCGGTGATCTTTAAATCAGAGAAGGTCAGGGATTATCAAATGACCGACTGGATCCAGCAATATGCCCGGGAACAAAACATCTCCATGAATGCCAAAGTGGCCAATATATTGAGTGAATACCTCGGGAGTGATCTGCACCGGGTGACTCATGAGCTGAATAAACTCTTGCTGGTTATTCCCAAAGGCCAAAATGAGATCACGACGGATGATGTGGAGAAAAACATCGGCATCAGCAAGGAATACAATCCTTTTGAACTGAACAAGGCATTGGCGGAAAAAGATGTGGTAAAAGCCAACCGGATCATCCGGTTCTTCGGTAAGAATCCCAATGAATATGGCATGCCGATGATCATTGGCACATTGTACAGTTTTTTTTCCAGGTTGCTGGGCTATCATTTCCTGGATGATCAGACACGCAAGGACAATTATAAGGCGGGAGGGGCGATCAAGGCCAATCCCAAAATGATGTGGCTCTATGAAAAAGCCGCGCGCAAGTATAATTATCAAAAGACCGTGCGCATCATTGGATATCTGCGCGACTATGATATGCGCTCGAAAGGCCTGAACAACGTCAGTGCCGCCGAGGCGGATTTATTGAAAGAAATGGTCTATAAAATTCTCCACTAAAAATGAATGCAGGATGACCCCTATCATTGTTGGCATCACAGCTGCGGCCTCTTTTTTTGCCCTGCGCAACAGGGGGCTGTTTATCAGGATGCAGCTCAATCCTTACCAGGTATATCATCACAGGCAATGGTACCGGGTAATCACCCACGGGTTTATCCATGCCGACTGGATCCATTTGCTGGTCAACATGCTTGTACTTTTCTCCTTTGGCCAGGCGGTGGAGAAAGAGTTAAATCTGCTGGAAGCACGAAATAAGATCGCCGATGGCACCCTGCATTTTCTGATCCTATACTTTGGGGGTATGATCGTGGCCACGATTTCGACCCTTCAAAAGCACAAAGACAATTACCACTACAATGCCATTGGAGCTTCGGGAGCCGTTTCGGCCGTGGTTTTCGCCTACATTTTCTTTTCTCCCCGTCAGACCTTGCTTTTAATGGGCATCGTGCCCATTCCGGCCATTGTCTTCGGTGTGCTTTACCTGGTTTACAGCCAGTACATGCGCAAACGCGGCGGACAGCGGGTCAATCACGATGCCCACTTCATCGGAGCCGTTTTTGGCTTTGTTTACCCCATCCTGCTGGATCCGATCCAACTGGAATACTTCTTCAACAAGCTGTTTTAAAGGGAAAAGCTCATGCAGCAATACATCAATCTGAACGGCAGCTACTACAAAGCGGAAGAGCCGGTGATTCACCATACCAACCGTGGTTTTCAATATGGCGATGCCCTGTTTGAATGGATGCACGCCAATGGCACACACGTTCAGTTCTTTAGCGATCACATCCAACGCCTGACCAGTTCGCTGTCCACACTTAAAATGGATATACCCGGGAAAATAAAAAACCATGGGATTTATCGCGAAATCACCCGTCTGCTTCACAAGAACAGGCACCTGAAAGGGGCAAAGGTTCGCCTGACGGTTTTCCGCAATACCGGCGGCGATTACGCCCCAAGCGACCCTTCTTGTTCATACATCATTGAAAGTTATAAGCTCCCGGAAGACTCCTATCCGTTCAACAGCCGCGGCCTTTTGCTGGATGTATATACCGGCATGACCCAACCCCTTCATCCCCTGATCAATGTGAAGACCACCCACCGAATGGTGCATACCCTGGCCGGAGTCTTTAAGGTCGAAAAAAGCCTGGATGAATGCCTGCTTCTTAATACCAGGGAGGAGGTTACCGGGGCCATTTCTTCCAATGTGTTTTTGGTTCGTCACGCAAAACTCTTTACCCCTCCCCTGGCCTCCGGTTGCCTGGACGGGGTGATGCGCAAAAACATCATCAAACTGGCCCTTCAATCCGGATGGGAAGTGGATGATCAGCATCCTCTGGAAATGGAAGACTTCCTGCACGCCGAGGAGGTATTCCTCACCAATGCAATTGAGGGCATTCAATGGGTGAGCGGTATAGGGAAGAAAAGGTATTTTAAGTCTACCGCCAAAAAACTGCATCTAAAACTCAATGAACGAACGGCCCTGGATTAATTTAAAGCCGGATTTTCAGGGCAGTTCGTCCAAATCTTATAGCGATTGCCCAGGCTGTTGAGCACTTCTTTCCACATATTTTCATCGGGCGACATAATCCAGGATCCCTTGACCTCCGAGATAAGCCAGGCATTGTTCTCAATCTCCCCTTCCAATTGCCTGGGGCTCCATCCCGAATAACCCAGGAAAAAACGGATCTGGGAGGATTCGATCAATCCTTCCTCGATCAGTTCCTTGACCCGGTCAAAATCGCCCCCCCAATAAATATCATCCTTCACATGAACCGAATGGGGAATCATCTCGCCCAGGGTATGAATATAATGAACCGTATCTTTGCCCACCGGACCCCCCACATAAAGTTGGGTGTCAAATTTTGGGAAATCTTTGATCACTTCATTAATCGACAAATCAATGGGTTTATTCAATACGAAACCCACCGACCCGTTCTCCGAATGTTCCGTCAACAATACCACCGAACGCTTGAAATAGGAGTCGCTCAGCAACGGTTCGGATATCAGGATGCGACCCTGACGGGGCGCCATATTTTCATTTTCTACTTTAAAAAAGTCATAATGAATCTGCATAGATCATACATTTATCAATAACCAAATTACAACAATTTTGACTCAAATTCAAAAACACGGGCATAAAAACCAGGGGGCTTCATTGGATTATGGCTCTGGTATTAAATTGTTTATACATTTTAACACCGCACTCCCATCAAAGTTCAAAGACCCGAATGTTTGATTTTCAGGTCCTGCAATTTTCCATGGAAACTCCACCTCGTCATGAAGCCTGGGCGAATATTTTAACGGCATATAATTATAACGAAATAAATTATTTTAATTACATTAGATGCTTCCATAAAATAATAGCTCATGAGAGAAAAAGCAGCCATCGCTCTATTCTTGCTCATTTCTCTGATTGCGAATTTTTCCTCCCCCCTATACAGCCAGCCTAGCGACAGCACCCGGGTGTCTGACCGCGACCCGGCGATAACCATCGAACATACAGAGATCATCATCCGCAACATTTCTCATGAGATCACGCTTTCTTTCAAGGATCCAGCGCTGAGAAAGCAATATGAAGGGAAACAGGTGGATATTGGAGTAAACGACTCGGTGCGTTCGGTCAAGGTGGTTCGGGGACGGGCCACGTTTGAGAAAAAATTTGACCGGGAAGGTAAACTGGTGATCACTCATGGGGATTATACTTACCGTACCCATGTAGATCCGATACCGCTGTGGTTTTCGATCATTCCGCCTTTGGTGGCCATTCTTTTCGCATTGATCTTCAAGGAGGTTTATTCGGCTCTGTTCATTGGGATATTGATTGGCACCAGCACCATATACGCACACCAGGGGGCCGGCTGGTTCAGTGCGGTTTTCAAGGGAATCTTTGCCATCCCCGACACCTATGTCCTTCATTCACTGGGCAACACCGAACATTTAAGCATCATTGTTTTTTCGATGCTGATAGGGGGCATGGTGGGGATCATCACCAAAAACGGGGGCATGAAGGGGGTAGTGAACGTTCTCTCCAAATTTGCCCGCAGTGCCCGATCGGGGCAGTTTGTGACCTGGTTGTTGGGCATTGCCATCTTTTTCGACGATTATGCCAACACGCTGGTGGTGGGCAACACGATGCGGCCGGTAACCGACCGTTTAAAAATTTCCCGGGAAAAACTGGCCTATATCGTTGATTCGACAGCGGCCCCCATTGCATCGGTGGCCTTTGTAACCACCTGGATCGGGGCGGAATTAAGCTACATCCAGGGGGGCATCAACACCCTGGGGCTGGAGCAAAGTCCATACAATGTGTTCATTAACTCGCTGGCCTATTCGTTTTATCCCATTTTTGCCCTGATCTTCATCCTGTTGTTGACTTATAAGGGGCGTGACTACGGGCCCATGTTCAAGGCAGAGCAAAGGGCCCGTTCGGGAGATGTCACCTCACATCGGCACAGCAATGAGGATTCGGCTCAATCGCGGGAAATTGAGGTACCCGGGCATGTCAGGCCCAAAGGTTTCAATGCGGTGATCCCGGTGGCCATTGTCATCTTCGGCACATTTATCGGGCTGCTTTACACCGGCTGGGACCCGCAGGTATGGGCGAATGAACAGCTGGCGTTTTCCAAGAAATTATCGGTGATCATCGGCAATTCAGACTCATTCAAGGCGCTGTTGTGGTCGTCGATTTTGGGGGTGATCGCAGCCCTGTTGCTGACGGTGGTCCAAAAGATCCTGAATTTAAAGGATACCATTGAGACCCTGATCAACGGGTTTAAGACGATGCTCACGGCCATCATCATTTTGGTACTGGCCTGGTCGTTGGCCCTGTTAACCGAACACCTGCATACGGCCGATTTTATTTCGCAGAGCCTGATTCAGATTAACCTGGCCCCCTTTTTGGTGCCAGCCCTGACTTTCATTCTGGCGGCCCTGGTGGCCTTTTCCACCGGCTCCTCCTGGGGCACCATGGCCATCCTCTACCCCCTTATCCTGCCCGCCTCATGGCTTATTGCCACCCAAGCCGGCCTGGAACATGCCATTGCCCTGAACCTATTCTACAACGTGGTTTCCTGTGTGCTGGCCGGATCTGTGTTGGGAGACCATTGCTCGCCCATTTCCGATACCACCATACTCAGCTCCCTGGCCAGCTCTTGCAACCACATCGACCACGTACGCACCCAACTTCCCTATGCCCTGACTGTAGGAGGAGTGGCCATCGGGGTGGGGACTGTCCCCGCCGCCTACGGCGTGCCCGGTTATGTCACCTTCCCCGCAGGCATCCTGCTGCTGTTTTTGATCGTCCACTTCTTTGGAAAAAAATCGATGAAAGCCAAACCCCTCTTCAAAAAGATCTAAAAAAAACCGGACCGGGGCTGTAACCCCGACCCGGCTCAAGTTTTTAAAATTTTTATTTGAATACCCGAACCTTGCGCCATTTCTTCCGGCAAGCGTCAAGCAATAGCGACCCTCCCCAACATAACCTCCGGACTTCGCCGGCTTTTTATTGAACGGCAGAAAACAACCGCTTTCATCTGCCCTGGTGTCAGGCTTACATCACTAACCTGTAAGGAACGGAGGGCCTTCATGGCAGAAATGGCCAACAAAGGCCCTGGATCGTATAAATGGCAAGGTTTATATAAACAACCTATAGGGTATGGATATTCAACTCCCTATAGAAAGCCTCCACTGGGATGAATAGCCAACACCCTGGGGACAGACTACATGGTATGGATATACTTGATCACCAGCTGGCGGATCTCTTCTTCCTTGCCATAGAGCTGTTCACTCAAATTCTTGTCGTCGTATGATTTGAGCTTGCCGATAAAACTGTTAAGGGTTCCTTTGGGGAAGATGCCATATTTCTCAAAGACATCTCTTTTGGCCTCCAACCGCTCGGCCGAGGCATAACAGGATTCAGGCAGCTTCTCCAGTTTATCAAGCTGATCCTTATGTTCCTCCTCAAAGATATTCACATCGACATATAATTGCCGGGCCTTTTCCAGGGCCTTGTCCATCTCCATGCCGTGGAGGGTGGCCACAACCAAACCGGCCATCAAATGATACAAGTCCGCCGAACCGTCGGGGGCCCTGAATTCAATGGTTTGTTTATTGGAAGACTGGGGTTGGCCATCGAGGCATTCCTGGGGATTGGCATCCTGGATCATATTGCTTTGTACGTTCCATCCCAGGGGAACCCGCACCAGGGCTGAACGATTGCGGTCGCCCCAGCAGATGTTGGTGGGGGCTTCCTGATGAGGAACCAGCCGCAGATAAGAGGTGGGGATGGTATTGCCAAAAGCCGTCAAGGCGTCGGACAGGTCAAGGATACCTGCTATCATCTTTTTGGCCGCATCACTCAGTCCGTTTTGATCGACCATCATGTTGTGACCATCTTTTTCCATCATCATGTGGATGTGCAGGCCACTTCCGGCTTTGCCAACGGTGATCTTGGGGGCAAAGCTGATTTCAACCCCTCTTTCCAGGGCCAGCATGCGCAAAATCCATTTGGCTACCACCATTTGATCCACCGCATCCTCGACTTCGGTGGGCAGGAATTCAATCTCATGCTGTTCGAACATCTCGGTTTCAGAATAAAAATTGCCGACTTCACTGTGGCCGTATTTAACCTGCCCACCAGCCTGCGCAATCAAACGGAGGGCTTCGGTGCGCAGCTCCTCAAACTTGGCAAAGGGCTTGGAAGCATGATACCCACACTGATCGGAAGCCGGGAAGAGATCTTCCCGGGTGCTGTTGACATAGTACTCCAGCTCCCCCAGGGCTTTCATAGTATAACCCGTGGTCTTTTGAAACTGCTTATGGGCCTTGCGCAAAATATTTTCCGGGGCACTCTCTAAGGGCTGACCGTTGCTGTTGTAAAACGAGCACAACACATCCAACGCCGGAACCTCTGAAAAAGGATTGACAAAGGCAGTCTTGAAACGAGGTACAACATAGAGGTCGCTCGAGCCCGCCTCAATAAAGGAAAACAGGCTGGAACCATCCACACGCTCTCCGTAAGTCAGAATGGTGTTCAAATGCTCCTTGCTGGAGATGATAAAATTAAGGGTCTTCAACTTACCATCTTCTCCAACATACCGGAAATTAACCATCTCAATCTCAAAGGCCTCGATGAAATCCATCAGGTCTTTCCTGGTGAACTGAGATGCGGGCTTTTTGAGAAAACGTACAAGCTCATTGGGATTCATTAAAATATTCGAATCTTTCATGGTGATGTATTTTGATTTGATTGACTTTTCCCGGGTCTTCTTGCCTTTTTATGCTGATGGGTTACCGCGATCGAAAAGGTTTTCGTTGGGATACTAAGTAAACATAAAAGTCAGATATCCCAAAGGGAAATAATATGTTATAAAAGAGAATTTAAGTTAACCGGCCGGTACAGCCCGATTAACCTTTCAGGCTTTCGATGCGCTCTTCGAGGGTTTTGATTTTTTTCTCGGCATCTTCTTTTTTCTTTCTCTCCAGATTCACCACTTTTTCCGGTGCATTGCTGACAAACTTCTCATTGTTGAGTTTCTTGAGCACCGAATTGAGAAAACCCCGGGTATATTCCAGTTCCTCTTCCAGTTTTTTGATTTCTTCTTGCGTATCCACGAGATTTTCAACCGGAATATAATATTCGGTGGTGCGTACCATGAAGGAAAGGGTATTTTCCATTTTGCTGCTGACCTGCTCGATGGCATTGACATTGGCCAGTTTTCGGATAATGGGGTCAAACCGTGCATCGTGGGGCCCGTTTACTTTCAGCTCAAGGGCTTCTTTAAGCGGAATGTCCTTATCTTTGCGCACATTCCGCACTGAGGTAATGATCTGCTGAACTTTTTCAAAGCTGTCCAACAGTTGGTCATCCCATTTTTCGGGCCGGGGTTGGGGGGCCACCATGACCGATTCATCTTCACTGCGGTTGCGGGCCAGCTGCCATATTTCTTCGGTGATGAAAGGCATGATGGGGTGGAGCATTTCCATCAGGGTTGTGAAGAATCCCACGGTAGCCTGATAGGTATGCTCATCCACGGGTTGCTGATAGGCGGGTTTGACAATTTCCAGGTACCAGGAAGCAAAGTCATCCCAGAACAGGCGGTAAAAGGTCATCAGGGCATCCGAGAGGCGGAATTTTTCAAAATGCTGATCCATATCGCTGATGGCCTTGTTCAGTCGATGTTCGAACCACTGGATGGCCTCGCGGGAATGTTCGGGCTGGGTGGTCTGAGGGTCGACCTGCCAGTTTTTGACCAGGCGGAAGGCATTCCATATTTTATTGCCAAAGTTGCGGCCCTGTTGGGTCAGGCTTTCATCGAAGAGCAGGTCGTTACCGGCCGGGGAGCACAGGAGCATGCCCACGCGCACCCCGTCGGCTCCGTATTGTTCAATCAGGCGAAGGGGATCGGGCGAGTTGCCCAGGGATTTGGACATTTTACGCCGCTGGTTATCGCGCACCACGCCGGTCAGGTAAACGTTCTTAAAGGGTTTCTCCCCGCGGTATTCATAACCGGCCATGATCATCCGGGCTACCCAGAAAAACAGGATTTCGGGGGCAGTCACCAGGTCATCGGTGGGATAATAGTAATTGACATCTTGATGATCCGGATAGCGGATGCCGTCGAAAACCGATATGGGCCAGAGCCAGGAGGAGAACCAGGTGTCCAGCACGTCTGGGTCCTGTCTCAACTCGTCCAGGGAGAGTTGTGGATTGCCGGTTTTCTGGCGGGCCTGATCCAGGGCTTCCTTTTCATTGCGGGCCACCACATAATCGCCATCGGGCAGGTACCAGGCCGGTATGCGCTGGCCCCACCAGAGTTGACGGGAGATGCACCAATCCTTGATGTTTTCCATCCAGTGTTTGTACATATTCTTAAACTTGGCCGGATGGAACTGAATGTTGTCGTTGAGCACGTTGTCCAGGGCGGGCCGGGCCATCTCCTTCATCCGGCAGAACCACTGGGTGGAGAGCTTGGGCTCGATCACCGCATCGGTACGCTCAGAAAAGCCGATGCTGTTGGTATAATCCTCTACCCTGATCAGGTATCCTTCCCTTTCCAGGTCCTTCACAAAAGCTTTGCGGGCCTGAAAACGATCGGTACCCACATGGACCTGTGCCTTTTCATTTAAGGTGCCATCGTCATTGAAGATATCGATGGTCGCCAGGTTATGGCGCAAGCCGATCTCATGGTCGTTCTCATCATGAGCCGGGGTGATTTTCAGGGCGCCGGTGCCAAATTCGCGGTCCACGTACTCATCGACCACCAAAGGCACCCGGCGGTTGATGACCGGGACAATCACCTGTTTGCCATGCAGGTGGGTATAGCGCTCATCCTCAGGATGGACACAGATACCGCTGTCGCCCAAGATGGTCTCCGGACGGGTGGTGGCAATTTCAATGCTTTCATCTTCCCCTTCCACCGGATAACGCACATAATAAAGTTTGGAGTTAACCTCCTTGTAATTGACCTCCTCATCGGAGATGGCGGTTTGGGCTGCCGGATCCCAGTTGACCATCCGGGCTCCCCGATATATGTAACCTTTGTTGAAAAGTTCCACAAAAACCTGAATGACACTTTCATACATGTCATCATCCATGGTAAACTTGGTGCGGCTCCAGTCGCACGAAGCACCAAGCTTCTTGAGCTGCTCGAGGATGATGCCTCCATGCTTCTCCTTCCATTCCCAGGCATGTTTCAGAAATTCTTCCCGGGTGAGCGAAGTTTTATCCACCCCCTCCTTTCTCAGTTTATCCACCACTTTGGCTTCGGTGGCAATCGAAGCATGATCAGTGCCGGGTACCCAGCAGGCATTCTTCCCCTGCATCCGCGCCCGTCGAATCAGAATATCCTGAATGGTGTTGTTCAAAATATGACCCATGTGCAAAACACCCGTGACATTAGGTGGGGGGATCACGATGGTGTATGGTTCACGCTCATCCGGCTGCGAGCGAAAATAGCCCTTATCCATCCAGTGTTGATACCATTTGCCTTCTACCTGTGCCGGATCATACTTCTTTGCTATATCCATAATGCGTTGTGGGTTTATCTTAATGGGTTCGTGCAATTCAAAAATCCCGTAAAAATATAAATTTATAGACGAATCCCTTTTTAAAGCCGGGGTAAAGTTCGTAAATTTTGTTTCGGATATTATAAAACATATTTTAATTTTGTCCGTAAATTTAACTTTGTTAGGAATCTTAAAAACAAAGCACTATGAAACGTCTGGGAATAATAATGATGTTGCTATTGGCCGGGGTATTCACCTCCATGGCCCAAAACGGAGACACGGAGGACAAGAAACCCCATCCTGAAATCACCTTTACCAAAACCACCCATGATTTTGGCAAGATCCCCCATAAAGGAGATGGCACGTATGAGTTTGAATTTGAGAACACCGGCAGCAAGCCTTTAATTTTGACTTCTGTAAATGCATCGTGCGGATGTACTTCGCCCGACTGGCCGGAGAAACCATTCAAGCCCGGCGAAAAGGGAGAAATAACGGTCAAATACAACACCCGCATCAACGGTAAATTCACCAAATACATTTATGTACATTCCAATGCTAAAGACGAGCGGGTTCGCCTTAAAATCACCGGTAAAGTGGTAGACAACAATTAACCCAACAAAAATATAACACCATGCCTTCAATATCCGATAAAGCAAAGTCCATTCCAGCCTCCCCCATCCGCAAACTGGTTCCCTATGCGGATGAGGCCAAGAAGAAGGGCAGGAAAGTGTATCACCTCAACATTGGTCAGCCTGACATCCCCACACCGGAGGCGGCGTTGCAGGCTGTAAGGAATGCCGATCTGCAGGTGATTGCCTACACCCATTCGGCGGGCAATGAGAGTTACCGCAAGAAACTGGCCCAATACTACCAGCGGGTGGGCATCGACATCGATCACAACCAGATGCTGATTACCACCGGTGGATCGGAAGCCGTGCTGTTTGCCTTCAACACCTGTCTGAATCCGGGCGATGAGGTGATCATTCCGGAGCCTTTTTACGCCAATTACAATGGTTTTGCCACCACAGCCGGTGTCAAGGTCAAGCCGGTCACCTCTTCGATCGACCACGATTTCGCCCTGCCCTCGATTGATCAATTTGAGCAGCTGATCACCGAGCGTACCAAGGGCATTGTGATTTGCAATCCCAACAATCCCACGGGATACCTTTATTCGGAAGAAGAGATGCAAAAGCTCAAGACCCTGGTCCAACGCCACGACCTGTTTCTTTTTTCCGACGAGGTATACAGGGAATTCGTTTATGACGGGCGGCAGCACACTTCGGCCATGCACCTGGAAGGCATCGAGAACCATGTGGTGCTGATGGATTCGGTATCCAAACGCTACAGCATGTGCGGAGTACGCATTGGCGCATTGATATCCCGCAACCAGGAGATCATTGACCATGCCATGAAATTTGCCCAGGCCAGGCTTTGTCCGCCTGCTTTGGGACAGCTGGCCAGCGAAGGGGCCCTGGATACCCCAAAAGACTATTTCGATGAAGTCTACAACGAATACATCGAAAGGCGCAACTACATGGTAGATGCCCTCAACAACATGGAGGGGGTCTATTCGCCCCAACCCAAAGGCGCCTTTTACACGGTGGTCAAACTGCCGGTGGACGACACCGAAAAATTCGCCCAGTGGATGCTCAGCGATTTTGAGTATGAAGGGCAAACAGTGATGATCGCACCGGCCGCCGGTTTCTACTCCACCCCGGGGCTGGGCAAACAGGAGGCCCGCATCGCTTACGTGCTGAAAATCGACGACCTGAAAAAGGCCATGAAAACCCTCGAGGAAGCCCTTAAGGTTTATCCGGGCCGGACTGTGGAGCAGGAAGCCTCCGCTGCAGGGAAGAAGTAGTTAGTAGGGAGTCGTTAGTAGGGAGTCTTTAGTAGGGAGTAGTTAGTAGGGAGTAATTAGTAGGGAGTCGTTAGTAGGGAGTCGTTAGTAGAGTAGGAAGGGAAAAGTAGGGCTTGGAGATTGATTCAGGTTTGGAGCGAAAAAATGGTTCGCACATCACTGATCATACATATCATTCAGATGAAGAGGCTGCCCATGGGGCGGCCTTTTTTTATGCTTTCCGGGCTTCCGCGGGCTTTGGGCAATAAAAGCATTCGACCGATGCGGTTTGATCATCGAAGCATTTGATCGATTAAGACTTTCGAGTGAGAAAAGGTTGCGATCAATAAGAGCATCCGACCAATAAGACGATGTCGCCGAAGCATTTGAGCGATTACGACTTTCGAGTGAGAAAA
>Ga0207714_1000042_pt1 | contig 70322 bp, 49 predicted proteins | sample PonA232FremontCA_2_FD_187270 | JGI IMG/M metagenome (GOLD analysis project Ga0207714, IMG submission 187270) | Marine sediment microbial community from Fremont, CA, USA - Pond A23 Sediment 2 (SPAdes) | ecosystem: Environmental > Aquatic > Marine > Unclassified | place: USA: Fremont, California... | reverse complement strand
TATACATGCGGGTTCCATAATGATTGACCACATAATGTCTGTTTTAAGATTCAGACCATATTGAGTTACAAACTATTAACTAAGTTATCTCCTTATGAATTTCCAGGTTCAATTCAGTTACCTGTGGCAGAGAGGTCGCAGGAGTAATAGATGTTGCCAGTACCAAATGGGGAGGGGCAGTTTTCTGATTTACAATTACATCCTACGTTAAAAATGAACCCATGGTAAAATCATGAAATTGAGCAATTTTTTCCCACGGCGGTGAGAAAAAATGGTTCATTATTCATTGTTCATTGATACCCTGCATACAAGCATAATAGTCAACCTCTTTTGGAATATAGTCAAAAATTACTAAGCATGAAAACTCCATTTGTAAAGCTCATCTTCCGGAACTTCAATAAAAACAAGAGTTATTTTGTATTCAATATTTTCGGACTAACCACAGCGCTGGCCACCTTCATTTTGATCTCTTTGTATGTCAATTATGAGCGGTCATGGGACAAGTTCAACCTTAAACATGAGCGCATTTTCCGCATTGAACCACAGGTGCATGCATCCAATGAAAGCCGGCTGCAATATTTCACCCAAACCCCCTGGCCGGTAGGTAAAGCCCTGGAAGAAAACTACTCCGAGGTGGAAAACCATGTATGTTTTCGCGAAACATGGGGTGAATACCTGGCGGCTTCTCCGGACAAGGACCCCATCCATGAAGCCAACGGATACTATACCAGCAACCGGGCGTTTGATGTGTTCACCTTCCATTTCATTGCCGGCCATCCCAACCAGGCCCTGTCAGAACCCAACACTGTTGTATTGACCCAGTCCCTGGCCGAAAAATACTTCCCCGATGAAAACCCGGTGGGTCATACCCTGATCGCCAACAACAAACATAATTACCGCGTAACGGGGGTTATTGAGGATCCCCCCGACAATTTTCACCTGGAGGCCACCTATTTCATTTCCATCAGCAGTTATAAGGCCAATAATGATTGGGATTTGGTCAATGACTGGGGCATCTATTCATCGCGGGTGTATGTCCTTTTACGAGAAGACGCAGATGTGGCGAGCTTCACCCGTAAAATCAGCGGTTTTCTGAACCAGTACCAGGACAAAACAAAATCAACCCTACAACTGAACAACCTGGCTATGCTGCATTTAAAGCCTACCCTGCAGGGTGGGACCCTGGTGATTCTATATCTTTTTTCTTTTTCTGCCCTGTTGATTCTTTTCCTGGGCGGGATCAACTTCACCAACCTGACCACCGCCTATATGTCAACGAGAAACAAGGAGCTGGGGGTCAAAAAGGTGGTGGGAGGAGATCGCGGGCGGATCATCCGCGAATTGTTGGGAGAATCGCTCATACTTACCACCATATCGCTGGTACTGGCTTTCACAGTGGTTGAGTTGGTGATGCCGGTGTTCAACCGGATTGTTGGCAGGGAGATTGGCCTGAACTACATCGAGCAATGGCCTTTTATACTCCTTCTTATCGGGGTTTCTCTTTTAATGGGGATTCTTGCAGGATTACAACCGGCCATTAAATATTCCCGGTACTCCCCCACCGAAGCCCTTTCCGGCAGGCGACATACGGACAAAAAACCTGCCCGCCAGCGCCTGAGCACCATCCTCACCACCTTTCAGTTGTTCATCTCCATCGCTTTTGTGCTTTTTGCCCTGGGTACGAATCAAGAGGTTCAGTTCTTCATCAACAAAGAAATGGGCTTTGATAAAGAGCGCCTGGTATTGGGCCCGATCGACAAAAGTGAAAAGGTGCTGGTCAATGACTGGTCCACCCTGCGCAATGAATTGTTAAAGATCCGGGGGGTGGAAAATGCCAGCATCTCCTATCATGCTCCCTTTCACGGCAATGAAGGTGATTTTATGAACTGGGAGGGCAGTACCGGCGATCAGCAACTGATGTTCAGCAAGAATCATGTGGGTTACCATTTCACCGATACCTACGGCATAAAAATCGTTCAGGGGCGGAATTTTTCGCGGCAACTGGCCTCTGACAGCAGCGCATGCCTGATCAATGAAAAAGCTGCTCAAGCCATCGGATGGGAGAATCCCATTGGCAAAACCTTTCAGGATGGCAAATACAGGGTGATCGGGGTGGTTCGTAACTACCACAAAATGACGCCTTTTGTTGAGATCATGCCGCAAATCCTCCTGCTCCATAATGAAAACCTGAAAGCTTATAAGCTGATCTCCATCCGCAGCCAACCGGGAAATCTGCTCACCACCCTCCAGGAAAGCAAGGATAAGCTCAAAGGGTATTTCCCGGGTACCATCATCAATCTCAACACAATGAATGATGCCATCCGCAATAACCGGGCTACGGATATTTACAGAAGTTTGTCAGACACGTTCGCCTTTTTTTCAGTGATCGCCATTGCCATTGCCGTGGTAGGGCTGTTTGCGCTGGTGGCCTTTTCTGCCCGCAAGCGGGTTAAAGAAATCGGCATCCGCAAGGTGATGGGGGCTTCATCCCCCAGGATATATGCCACCATGGTGGGGAACTATCTCAAATACTTTTTAATCGCTGCTATTCTGGCGGTGGTTACCGACCAGTTGATGACCTATACCGATCCGGCCGCCCATAAGCCCGAGACCGACCCAATGATCATCCTCTCAACCCTGGCGGGTGCCCTGGCAGTGGTTTTGATCACCATTAGCCTGCAAATCCTCAAAACAGCCCATACCAACCCGGCCGATTCGCTGAGGGACGAATAAAAACAGGAAAAGAAATGATTGAATGAGTAATTGTTGGAATGGCTAAATCTTAGAATGACTAAAGGCGTAAATGAGTGAATAATAGAAAACCTTACTGGTCAGGACAGATCAAATGAACGAATCATGGAGAGGCTCCAGATACGACCTTTTTGGGGGAAATTACATGCGAACCGAACGCTTGATGAGTCAAAATGGTGTTTCGATCGGATGGATTACTACCCGATATTTATTGAATTCTCATTTTTTGCCCTACTTCACCACAAGGCGGAGGTAGCCGGTGCGGGTGCCCTGGGTGATACGGACCAGATAGACACCTGAGGGCCAGCTGCCAGTGGCAACATGGGTTTGTTTGCCCCTGAACCTGTTGTGGTAAATGGCTTTGCCCATCAGGTTGAAGACCTGAATGCTTTTGCTGCCGGGCAAGTCCTTTTTCAGGCGGATTTGCACCTGCGGGCCGGCGGGGTTGGGATAAGCTTCCACCTGCAGCTCGCTGGCACTTGGAGCCGGTTGAATGTCATCGGGCGTTGATGCTGAAATAAGCAGAATGCAGCTTTCGCTTGGGGCGAGGGGTTGGGTCAGGTTCCAGGTGTCAAAACCCCCTTTCTCATTGATGGTAAGGGTGCCCATGGAATGGTTCCTAAGGAGATCCTTCAGGTAATAGGTTCCCGGGGGCAGGGATGAATATTCCAGGGAGAGGTTGGCGGTGGCTGAATCGGGGGCAAAATTGGAGAGCATCATCACGGCCTTCCCCTTATATATTCGGGCAAAGCTCAGCATTTGATTGCTGGCGGAGCTTACATCCAGATAATAACCTTTTTGCAAAGGGGTATGATTCTGGCGGATGTCAATCAGCCTTTTATAATGGTTCAGCAGGGAAGCCGAATCCTCCTGCATGTTTTGAACGTTGTGGGTGGTATAATTGTCTCCCACTCCATTCCAGGGATCGGCACTGCTAAAGCCTGCATAAGTATCGCCGGTCCATTGCATGGGCCTGCGTATATTGATGTGGTCGCCGGTACCGGTCATGCCCACCTCCTCCCCGTAATAGATAAAAGGCACCCCGGGCAGGGTAAGGTAGACGGAGGCGGCCTGCTTCATCAAAGCCGGTTGGCGCTCCAATTGGCTAAAGACCCGGTCCTGATCGTGGTTGCTCAGGAAAGGGCTGTACTGCAGGCGGGGATATTCCCCAACAATCCGCTCCATCTTGTTTTCAATGGCGGAAGGCTGGCGGTTCTGAACCCCATTGACAATGGCACTGGCCAGGCCAAACTCAAAACAGGCATCCAGGCGCTGACCCCGGACATATGGAATGATCTCAGGGGTGGCCGACCAAACCTCTCCCACCGTGAAAGCCTGTGGATTGACCGATTTGTAAACCTGATGAAAATCCTCCAACACGCTCAGGGTCTGCTGGGTCTGGGAATTTCCCAAACTGTCCTCTACCAGCAAACTGATGGCATCCAGGCGAAAACCGTCCACCCCTTTATCGAGCCAAAAGTTGGCGACATCAAACATCTTATCCTTTACCGGTGTATGGCGATAGTTCAAATCGGGCATCCCGCTCCAGAACCATCCAAAATACCAGGCACCGTTGCGGTAATGCCATTTGCCGCTTCCCGGATCATCATCGAGCCAGGTATACCAGGGCCGGTAACCGTTTTCTCCTCGGGCCGATTGGGTGAACCAGGGATGCTGATCTGAAGTATGATTCATCACAAAATCGATGATCACCTTGATGCCCCTTTTATGGGCTTCCTGAAGGAAACGTTCAAAATCCGTCATACTTCCATAATCCGGGTTGGTGGCATAGTAGTTGGTGACATCATACCCGTGGTAGCTTGGAGAAGCCATCATCGGCATCAGCCATATGCCATCTATACCCAGGTCGGAGTGGGTGGTTGAATCGCCATCATTGAGATAATCAAGCTTTTCAATGATGCCCTGGAAGTCGCCTATGCCATCCCCATCGCTGTCGTTAAAGCTGCGGACGAAGATCTCATAAAAGACCGCCTCATTCCACCAGTATGTTGAATAATCCTCTGAAATGGCTGGATCACAAACCTGGCAGGTATTGAAGCAGTAAACCGGCGGTTCCTGGTTGCTTTGATCCGCGGTGATGGGGCGCACACGAGCGTTGTTGGGCCCCTCCACGGAGCATTCCTGAGGCGGAACCTCTGCATCCTCCTGTGTAGTGCCGTTAACGTAAATATATTGATAATCGCCCGGTCTGACAGATAGTTGGAGTTCGTAGGTGCCATCCTCATTGATGTCCTGCATCTGCAAAGAAGCCGGATCCCAGTTCTGGTTATATCCCGCTGCTTTCTGAAAATCACCCATCACATGCACCCCCTGATCAGAAACTTCCTGCTGACTCATATTGACCGCAAAACGGATCTGTGCATTGCACGAGTCAAAGACCACGGCGGGAAGCTGCTTATCCTGGTAGACCGCCACCTGCCGGTTATTATAATCGCCTACCGTACACCCCTCAGGTGGATTCTCTCCCCCCGACCATTCATTGCCATTGACAAACTTATATTGATAAACTCCCTGGGGAATGGCATCAACCGTTACCTGATATATCTGGTCGCCGTCGGGATCCGCAAGCCCGGTGGAGGCAGGGTCCCAATCGCTGCCGAGGCCCGCCTGAGACTGAAAATTGCCGGCTATATGCACTCCATTGGACGAGACCGTCTCCTGGCTCATGTCCACCCTGAATGTCACGGAGTAAGTCTGCCCCTGAAGGTCGGATGAAAAAATTAAAATTGAAAATAAGACGATCCCCGCACAGATCAATTGCTTCATAAGGCATGATTCTATAAAACTTCATTTTAATATCAGCGATAAAGATAAGCATCACCAAGACAAAAACATAAAAAACCCCGGTCAATTAACCGGGGGTATTAGAATTTTGCCCTTTGTCCTTACCTGGGAAGGTTCATTTTATTGCCGCTTGTTTTATAGCGGGTTTGGTTTTAATGGCCGGTTTTCATCTTAATGGCTGGTTTTCGTCTGAATAGCCGGTATTGGTTTCACAACACGGCCGACGGCTCGAGTGCAATAAGGCATCTGAAGGTGTTTCTCGCGCCTATAATTCATTCAGTTGCAGCAGGCATTCCATCAATAACAAGCATTAGCCTCCGCGCCTAAACTTCAGCTTCGACCGGCCAAGGCCATTCAATCCCCGCTTTCACTTCGCTTAGCGGGGCAGGCATTCAATTATTTCTTCATGGGGCGCCCCTCATGCATCAATGTTGGCGTATTTGGCATGGCTCTGGATGAATTCGCGCCGGGGCATCACCTCATCACCCATCAGCATGGAGAAGATCCGGTCGGTTTCAGCGGCACTTTCTATGGTAACCTGCCGCAGTTTCCTAAACTCCGGATTCATGGTGGTTTCCCATAGCTGCTCGGATGTCATCTCGCCGAGTCCTTTGTAACGCTGGATGGTGACATTGGCTTCTTTGCCTCCGCCGAGCTCCTCAACGACCTGGTTGCGCTCCTCTTCATTCCAGCAGTAACGCACCTGCTTGCCTTTGCGGATCTGGTATAACGGGGGGGTAGCAATGTAGAGGTACCCTTTTTGCACCAGTTCGGTCATATAGCGGAAGAAGAAGGTCATGATCAGGGTTTCAATGTGGCTGCCATCGACATCGGCGTCGCACATGATGATGATCTTATTGTACCGCAATTTGGAGAGGTTCAGCTCTTTGCTGTCTTCTTCCGTGCCGATGGTCACCCCAAGGGCGGTGAAAATGTTCTTTATCTCATCGTTCTCAAAGATTTTACTTCTCAGGGCCTTCTCGACGTTAAGGATTTTACCCTTCAGGGGCAGTATAGCCTGGAACCTTCTGTCACGGCCTTGTTTAGCTGTGCCACCTGCTGAGTCCCCCTCAACCAGATATATTTCCGTATTATCGGCATCGCGGTTGGAACAGTCGGCCAGCTTACCGGGCAGTCCGGAGCCATTCATGGCATTTTTACGTTGAACCAACTCCCGGGCTTTACGGGCTGCATGACGGGCCTGGGCAGCTGTGATCACCTTCTTAACGATGGTCCGCGCATCTTTGGGATTTTCCTCCAGATAATTGCTGAGCAATTCACTGGTGGCCTGATCCACTGCCCCAATCAATTCTGAATTGCCCAGTTTGGTCTTGGTCTGTCCCTCAAACTGGGGTTCCTGAACCTTCACAGAAATAATGGCGGTTAAGCCTTCGCGGAAATCATCTCCCGAAATCGAAAATTTCAATTTGGTAAGCATCCCCGATTTATCGGCATAATTTTTCAGAGTGCGCGTCAACCCTCGTCTGAAACCGGCCAGATGTGTCCCCCCTTCAATGGTATTGATGTTGTTGACATAAGAGTGGATGTTCTCCGCATAGGAGTTGTTATACTGAAGGGCAATCTCTACGGGAATCTCATTCTTGGTGGTCTCAACATGTACAGTGTCCTCAATGATCCGATCGCGCGTTGCGTCAAGATAGTCAACAAACTCCTTCAGGCCCTGTTCGGAATAAAAATCCTCATGACGAAACGCTCCTCCGTTTTCCGGGTCGTTGCCGTTGCCATTGGGCTCTTCCAGCTCACGCTTATCGGTAATGCTCAAGGCAATGCCCCGGTTCAAAAATGACAATTCCCGTAAACGCGATGCCAGGGTTTCAAAGTTGAAATCCCGCATCTGAAAAATATCGGCATCCGGGGTGAAAGTTATGATGGTGCCGGTTTTCTCGGTTTCCCCAATTTCCTGAATCTTGTCCAAAGCCTTGCCCTGGCGGTACTCCTGGTAATATATTTTTCCGTCGCGGTGAATCTCCGCGGTCAAATAGGAAGAAAGGGCATTGACACATGAAACCCCCACACCGTGAAGGCCACCCGATACCTTGTAGGAATCCTTGTTGAACTTACCGCCTGCATGCAACACGGTCATTACCACCTCCAGGGCACTTTTCCCCTCCTTTTCGTGGTAATCAACCGGTATGCCCCGCCCGTCATCCATAATGGTGATGGAATTGTCGTCATTGATGATCAGGTCAATATGCTTGGCATAACCGGCCAAAGCCTCGTCGATGGAATTGTCGACCACCTCATAGACCAGATGATGCAAACCTTTCTCACTGACATCACCAATGTACATAGCCGGACGTTTCCTAACAGCCTCCAGGCCCTCAAGCACCTGAATGCTGCCGGCCGAATAATCCTGTAAATTCGAATTTTGCTGATCTGTGTGCTCCTGTTCGTAGTCTTGCTTGTTCATTGTAATCCTCTCGTTTGTCTTTTTTTGTAAATGTCTGATTTTCAATACATTCAATACAGACACATTAATTGTAAATTTAACAAAAATAATTGGTAATACATCGAGAAAATGCCTGTAAAATCAGGTTTTTTTGAGCATTTTCACCCTTCTACATCCCTTCTCAGTAAAGGTCTAAAAAGCGTAGGTAATGCCAAGGTAGGCATGCATGCCATAAACCGGGTAATGATTCCAGATTTGATAGTTGTTGGCAAGGATGTTGTTCAATTTAAGATAACCGGACAGTACTTTTGAATAGCGATATTCCACACCCAGGTTGATATCGACAAAACCATCCAGTTTGGTTTCCTCTCCATATCTGATGCCTGATTTAACCCATCTCGGACCGCTAAGGTAAACATCGGCATTGAAAATAATCTTTTCCCGAAGGTTATAACGCGTTGAGAAGGTCATATCGTATGTGGGTTTATGCCATGCTTTGGCCTGTTCATCGTAGAGAACATACTGATAGTAGTTGCCCTCCATGCGCAGGTGGAGTTGCTGGCTCAGGTCAATGGCCAGTTCACCAAAGAGGTTCATCCGCTCCCCTTCATAATAGGCTACATTGAATTGATTGGCAGCGCTGTCGGTATGGGCAATATCGTTAATAAAAAAGTACTTGTCGTCAAAGAAAGAATATTTGGCCTGGGCATTATAGTAAACCGAACTGGACAGATTGCCTTTTATTCCTCCGTAAAAAATCAGCTTATAATTGGTATTTTTCACCTTCAGCCCGGGCAGGACGAAGGGGTTTTCCCGGGTAATGCGGTCATAAGAGTTGAGGTCAATCTTGCCGTCAACCCCGGCATAAGGGATAATATACTGAGAGACGATGTCGTATTCAAGATTGGCCACCGGATAAAAACGGGCATTGGTATTGCCGTTGACGGCATCGATGAAGAAGTTCACCCCACCCTGTATGCGCCATCCCTCGCCAAAGCGGGCTATCCAGGGCTTAAACCGGATCAGGGTATTGGTGGTGGTATCGGACGGGAAAGCCCGGTTGAGGTAGTTCACCCCGGTATGAATGCCCACATGATTCTGATCATAGTATTTGTCGAGCCTGGCAGTAAGAGCTACCTGATTCTCCCGGCTCTCAAAGCGATCGCTCAGGTAATGGTAATCCAGGTCAAAGTCATAATTCAAGTGGGCGGAGTCGATGTAGGTACTTTTCAACCCGGTATTGGCGCGGAAACTAAAATAATTCTGTTTAATTTCCTTTTTATTCCTATAAAGGGAAGTATCCAGGGAAAGGTCGTAGCCATAGAAGTAGCTGGTATTGCTTTTGACCCCCAGGTTTCCATCTAACACGGCATGGTCGTAAAACTTCTTGGCGAAGACCCTGGCCTGATTGCGGGCATAATTGGCCGGGGCGCGCTGGCCGTTGGACAGATCCACTTTACCGGCGGAGGAATGATGCCGGAGGAAAACCCCCAGGGCATGATCTTCAGAGCGCTTGTTGGTCATGGAAAATTCCAGCAGCGGAGCGATCTTATGGCCCATTCCCAGTTTGAGGTAACTGTTATAGTATTCAGTGAGGGGTTCTCCCACCATGGTTGCAGCCGGAATGGAATCGACCTCTACGTGAGGCTCGATCCGGCGGGGCAGGATATAATAGTCAAACTCGGGTCTTATCTGGGAGGTATCGGAGATTTCTGGCAACCGTGTGATCTTGTAGGCATCCTTCACCCGGGGCTGATAGGCTTTAACCACCTGCACCTGTTTATCTATCTGCTTTTGGGCTTCTGCGGGCTGGCCCAAAAGAAATAGGGCCAGCATCATGATGGGTAAACATATTTTACTGCGCATGGCGATCGTTTTTTGAACCAGATGGATTGGACGATTCCGCTGGGCTAATGTTTTGCCGCAGGGTATCCTTCTTCTGGCTGGATGGACCCTGAGATTTCAGGGTATCACGGGCGGAGGGGGAACCTCCATTCTGTGCTCCAGAATTTTGCTGAGCTGGTGAATCACCGCCCCCCCTTGTGGTATCCGGCACGCTTTGGTCGAGACGGATCTTCATCTGGTCGTTGGTGGTATCGTCAGGTTGGTTTTGTTGTTTTTCCTGTTCCAGTATCCGGTTATATTTACTTCTGGCAGTGGGCAGAATATCGCCCTTGCCCTGTTCACCGGGCTGGTAATTATCGAGGATGCTTTTCAGGGTATGTTTAGCCTGGAAAAGATCGCCCGTTTGGCGGTAAACATCTGCCAGAAGGATAAAACTTCTTGCTTTCCAGTACTCCTGGGAAGAATTTTGTTCTACAAAGTCAAAAATCTCATCTTCAGCAGCCTGATAGGCTTCCTGCCTAAAATAGATCTGGGCAATCCGGTATTTGGCTTCAGCCCCCTGGCTGCTGTTAACCTGATGGGAGATGGAACTGAAAGCCTCCTGGGCCTTGCTGTATTTTTGTTGTTTGAACAGGGTTTTGGCTTGAATGAAGTGAGCCAGGCGTTTTTCGCGGTCATTGATCTTTTCAGTCTTCAGGACTTGATCAGCCGCATCAAGGGCGCAATCATGCATTTTCAGAGCAAAACAGGCGCGCATCTGCCCTACCCGGGCTAAAATGATGTTGCCTTGCAGTTCAGCCACTTCTTTAAGCTTGCGGAGGTGGTCCAGGGCCTTCCGATAATTTTTGTTGTCCAGGGTAATCTGTGCGGCCCCGCTTAAGGCTTCCTCGGCAAAAGAATTCGGCAGGTTCGCGATGACCTGTTCATAATGGGCTAAAGCTTGCCCAGGACGGCCATTGCGATCCAAACAGTCGGCCAGATAGAAATGGGCATTAACCCGGAAGCTGCCTTTGGGGAAATCTTTCAGGTAATCCCGCAGCAACCTGGTAGCGCGGCTGCAGTTTTGCTGCATATAGACTTTCTCTGCGGATATGTAGGTCAGTGAATCCTGTTCATTGACGCTGACACGGGCATAATCCCCTAACCCATTGACATAATCAAAATATTCATTGACCCGGTTCTGATCTACATAAATATTTTTCAGCCCGGTAAGGGCATCCTTCGCCTGTTCAGTGCCCGGATAGTTGCGGATCACCCGTTTATAAAACTCCATGGAACGCTCATTGTTGTCCAGGTTATAATAAACCAGACCAAGCTGAACCAGGGCTTTTCTGGCATAACTTCCGGAAGGATAATCTTCGACAACCCTCGAAAAGTAATCAATGGCTTTTTGAGGCTGCTCCAGGCTCACATAACTCTTACCCATCTCAAAATAGGCATCATCTATATAATCCGATTCCGGATAACGGTCAGCCAGCCGCTTCAGGGTGTTCACCTTTTTCCGGGGCCGGTTCAGCAAGCCCAGGGCAAACCCCCGCTGGAAAAGGGCATAATCCTGGTCCTGCACATCCAGGTCAATGGCCTGGTCATAATAATCGATGGCCTGCCAATAGCTGCGCTGAATAAAATAGGCATCTCCAAGGCGGTTGTAGGCATCGGCCAGGTAATTGGATGAGCCCTGGTCCTCAAACCCGATGTATTTGCGGAACCATTTGATGGCCTTGTTAAAGTCTTCAAGCTTAAAATAAGCATAGCCCAGGTTATAATGGGCCCGCTCATAAAGGTTGCTGTTAAAGGCCCCCGATGACATGATAAACCGATGGTAACTGCCGGTTGCTTTGTCAAAGCGGCCGAGCTGAAAATATGCTTCGCCTTTCCAGTATTTGCAACGCGCTGCCAGATCCTGATCTATATTGCTGTATTGGAGCGACTTATCAAAAGCCCCCACGGCCTTTTCATAATTCTGGTTGTTGTATAATTCCAGGCCGCGGTAATAGGCTACTTTTTGATAGGCCTTGCGAAGGGGCATATCCAGTTGGTCGAGCTCCTCCAGCGAGGCAAGGGCATCCTGGTAATTGTTGGAATTCATATAAGCCTTCACCAGGTAATTGTAGGCCTGTGTGGTGTTGCCCGATTCGGGATAACGTTCGATGTATCGCTCAAAAGCCTTTATGGCCGTATTAAACGGGGTGTTGCGCAATTGAAAGGTGATCTTGGCATAATTAAACAGGGCATTCTCCTGTACTTGGGGGTCAAAATTCAGTTTAGAGGCAAACTCGAAGGCCAGCTTTGCCTTATTCTTCTGGCCGGTGCTCAAATAACAGTCGGCCAAATGGTAGTAAGCATTCTGTGCCATTTCATCCTCAGGGCCGGTCACCTGTTCGAGATGATCAATGGCCATATTCAGGCTGTCAAGGCGGTAGGCCACATAACCAAGCTGATAGTGATCGCCGCGGGTTAGGGTTTCAGCTTTGCTCTGATGCAATTGTAGGTAAGTCAGGGCACTGTCATACTCCTGTAGGTGATAATGGGCATCCCCGACGATCTTGGCAATTTCGGGAAGCCGTTTGGCCGAAGCCGACCTGACATATTGCGGGGCATAGCCGGTTACCTTCCGGTATTTTTCCTGTAAATAATAGATCTGACTGATGTAATACGGCATGATGGGTGAAAAGGTCGTATTCTCGGTGAGCTGTTCAAAGCCTTCCAGGGCCGTCTGGTAATTCCCTTGTTTATAAGCAATGTGCGAATAATAATACAAGGCCGGACTGGAAAAGGTGGCCTGGCCATCCTTGATCTCATAAAAAGCCTGGCTGGCTTTATCCAAACTGTTTTGCTGATAATAACTGTAGCCCAGCTTGAACCGGTATTCAACCTGCTGATCGCGGGGAAGCTGATCCCCGGCAACCTGTTTAAGCCAACGTACAGCCTTTGAGTATCGCTTTCGCCGGTATTGATATTTGCCCATCTGATAACGGGCCATGTTTACCCGCGAATTTTCAGGATATTCCGATATAAAGCGGTCTAACAAGTATTCGGCATCCCCATGGTAAAGCTTCATCGCGCACATGGCAATAAAATACCGCGCATTAGCACGTATCCCTGTCTCCGTCCCCTTACTTCGTCCAAGAAAAATTTCAAACTGCTCCTGCGCAGCTGCATACTTCTCTTTCTCATACAGATCCATGCCTTTTTGATAGACCTTATTGATGCCGCTGAATTCCATGCTCTGCTGTGCCCGCCCCGGGACAAATGTCAGCAACAACAGCAACAGTAAAGGGGATGCAAACAACTTCATAAACGTGCCATCAGTTGAATTTCGGATAAATTTAAAACAAATCCCGGAAACCTATTTGCCGAAACCTGGCTTTTAATTAACATTTAACTGTTAATTTCCCGGATTATTTTATTTTTTCTCTACATTTGTTGGGTTGTAATAAATCCTGCAAATAACCTGCCAGAATCATAAAAGGGAGCCCTATGGAATATGTGATTCAGTTTGAAAACGCCAATATTTATCAAAACGAAAACCTGATCCTTAAAAATATTGACCTTCATATCAGGGAACAGGAATTTGTCTACTTTGTCGGGCGGGTAGGAAGTGGCAAGACCACCCTGATCAAGGTGATCAATGCCGAACTTCCGTTGAAAGAAGGAGATGGGTATGTTTTGGATTATAACCTGAAAAAAATCAAAAAAAAGCATATTCCCACCCTGCGGCGAAATCTGGGCATTGTGTTTCAGGATTTTCGTCTGCTTACAGACCGTTCTGTATTTGAAAACCTGCAATTTGTGCTGAAAGCCACGGGATGGAAGGACAAAAAAGCGATCAAAGCACGCATCGATGAAGTGCTTGAAAGGGTAGAACTGACCTATAAGGGATATAAAATGCCTCACCAGTTATCCGGCGGCGAACAACAGCGGGTGGTCATTGCCCGGGCCCTTCTGAACGACCCGCCCATTCTTTTGGCTGACGAACCCACTGGCAACCTGGACCCTGAAACCTCCGAAGACCTGTTAAAACTACTGATGGAAATCAACCAGTATGGCAAAACCATTGTAATGGCCACCCATGCCTATGAACTGGTCAAAAAATTCGAGGCCCGAACCCTCAAATTCGAGAATAGCCAGATCTTCGACACCAGCAATACCGAAGAAATCGACCTGGATTCATTGGTATAAAGTTTAATTAACAGTTTGTATTTCAGTATAATAATAGCATGTAATTCGTTGGTCTCGCTAACCTCTGCCATGGAACCCCCATGTTTTATTCATTACCTTTTGTGCTAGTCGGTGCATAGGGATTCATTGGCATAAATTCACTTAAAAGCCTGTATTTCAATATAATAATAGCACATCCGGTTGCCTCGCTAACCTCTGCCATGGAACCCCCATGCTTTACGCATTGCCTTGTTGTGTAAGGCCAAACAACAGTTGCCCCGCCTTCACTTTTCTGAGGCGGGGCAACCACTTACCTATAGCTTATGTTATGCAGCAGTCCTATTTACGCGGCTTGCCAAGTCTTCCCTTCAGCCGGTGAAATTGTATCTCTGAAGCCCATGCGTGGGCCAGAGCGGTTTTTTACCTCCCTGGCCTCGCCCTGATCGTCTTTATAATAAGCTCTCCAGCATAAGGCTCCTGCTAAAACGCGCGGGGCAATATTTGAGTTTTTGTCCGATTTTCCTTTTTGTCAGAAGATCAGAAACAATAACGGTTTTCCTCGATCAGTTTATCGGCAATGCGACGCCGGGCAGCTTTGACATTCACCATGGGGACATCGGTGAAATGCTGGATACCCCGGCGATATTTTTCCTCATCTTCTTCTGAATCCATGGAATAAATGGCATCCATGGCATATTTGCGGATGGTGTCGGCCACATCAACCATCAACACATCAAGGATATCACGGTAGAGGTTCTGATCGCCCTGAGCCTGGATGGATTCACGTTTCTGAATGCGCAACATAGTGGATTCAGCAACGTAGGTCAGGGTAACGATATCGGACAGGTTGTTGAGGATCTCCTGTTCATGGGCCATCTTTCGGCCAAATTTATTGGAGGCCGCTTCGATGATCATCAGGGCGATCTTCTTGAAGCGATCGATGAAGAAGGCTTTATCCTCAAAGTAGCCGGAAGAGGGATGGGCTTTAAACTCGGATGCTTCCAACTCCTCCATGACTTGTTTGGCCTGGCCAAATACATCTATTTTATGTTTATGTCCGCGTTTAACGACAGTATCGGCGACCCAGATGCGGTTGATCTCATTGGTTCCTTCAAAAATGCGGTTGATCCTGGAATCGCGGTAGGCGCGGTCGGCGGGCATCTCTGAGGAGAATCCCATGCCGCCCATAATCTGAACCATCTCATCTACTACGTAATCAAGCATCTCAGAGCCATAGACTTTCAGCAAAGCAGCTTCGGCTTCATACTGCACGAAGGCTTCCATATGGGATTTGCCATATTCCATTCCTCCCTGCTGATAGGCTTCAATGGCTTCATCAACATTTTTACTGGCCCGGTATACAGCCGATTCATTGGCAAAATTGCGGATCACCTGCTCGGCCAGTTTATATTTGATGGAACCGAAACCGGAAATCAGGGTGCCAAATTGTTTGCGCTCATTGGCATAGTTCACCGACTGGGTTATCGCCCTTTTGGCGGCGCCAATGACATTGCCGCCCAGTTTGATGCGCCCCATATGAAGGGTATACAAGGCAATGCGGAACCCCTCGCCCCGGCGACCCAACAGATTTTCGACCGGCACCTTCACATCATTGTAAAAGATCTGGACCGTGGATGATCCCTTAATGCCCATTTTAGCTTCTTCGGGCTTGATCTCAATGCCTTCGCTGTTCCCGTCAACAATCAGGGCACTGAGGATGCGGTCAGAACCGATTTTGGCGAAAACCACCTGCACATCGGCAAATCCTCCATTGGTAATCCACATTTTCTGACCATTGAGGATGTAGTACTTTTCGTCCTCTGACAGGACCGCCTTGGTTTTGCCGGCATTGGCATCTGAACCGGCACCGGGCTCGGTCAGGCAAAAAGCTGCCATCGCTTCACCGGAAGCCAATTTGGGTAAATAACGATCTTTCTGGTCCTGGTTGCCATAATAAGCGATCGGGAGGGTCCCGATGCCGGTGTGGGCTGAATAGGCAACCGAGAATGAATAACCCGCGCCCAGCACCTCATTGGCATACATCGAAGTCAAAAAAGACTGGCCGAATCCACCATATTCCTCCGGCAATGAAATGCCCAACAAACCAAGCTCACCGGATTTCTCCAGGATACTGCGCATCAACCCTTCTTCCTTTTGATCAATGCGGTCCAGGTTACAGAATACTTCGGTCTCAAGAAAATCCTGACAGGTCTGGGCGATCATCGTTTGTTCTTCATCAAACTCTTCCGGAATGAATATTTCATTGGCATCAGTGGTTTTGGTTAGGAATTCACATCCTTTTATGTTCAGTTGTTGTTCCATCATTGAGGCGATTTAAGTTATAAATTGAGCGATTGTTCTATAATTTCAGCTATATCCAGGTTTTTAACATCCGATTCGCGGTTTTTGTATTTGATGCCATCGGTAAGCATGACCATACAATAAGGGCAGGCCGTGGCAATAATTTGAGCGCCGGTATCAAGGGCTTCCTCTGTACGTTCAATAAAGACCTCTTTATCTCCGGGTTCGGCTTCTTTAAACATTTGCCCCCCTCCTGCACCGCAACACAGGGCAAAGCTTTTGTTGCGCGGCATCTCTTCCAGGTGGATGGGGGTAGCTTTGAGCACATCCCGGGGGGCTTGATATTCTCCGTTGGCCCTTCCCAGGTAACACGGATCATGAAAAGTCACCACCTGATCGCGGAACACCTCCGAGTCGAGGCGCAGGGTACCTTCGCGTATGAGCTTCTGAAAGAACTGGCTGTGATGCCACACTTCATAATGGCCTCCAAAATCGGGGTATTCATTTTTGAACGTATTATAGGCATGGGGATCACAAGTAAGTATTTTTTTAACCCCGTAGGCATTGAGCAGTTCCACGTTGGTCATGGCCTGCATCTGGAAAAGCATCTCATTGCCTGCCCGCCGGGCTACATCACCGCTCGAGGATTCTTCGGTGCCTAATACGGCATAGCTGACATTCAGGTAAGTCAAAACTTTAATAAAGGAGCGGGTAACTTTCTTATAACGATCGTCATAAGCCCCGGCACTGCCGATCCATACCAAATATTCGGGTTGTTCGCCCCGGGCATGGAGATCCGACATCAGAGGTACTTCTATTTTGCGTTGTGACATAATCGGTTCTTTGAGGCTTTATGATTCATTGATGTAGAGATCCCCGGCCCATTCCATCCGATCTTCCTGCGAGTATTGCCAGGGAGCCCCGTTGTTTTCAATGTTGGAAAATATGGCATTCAGGTCACCCGGGCCGGATGATTCCTCCATAACCAGATACCTACGCATTTCCACAATGAGCGAAGGGTGATTGATGTTGATCGGGCATTCCTGGGCACATGCATTGCATAGGGTGCAGGCCCACAGCTCCTGTTCAGTGATGTAATCACGCAACAGGGATTTGTTGTCATCATAATCCCTGCCATGTTTCACCATCATGGGGCCCTTTTCTCTCATGCGCTCCCGCACATCCATGATGATCTTTCGCGGGGAGAGTTTCTTGCCGGTGATATTGGCCGGGCACACTGCGGTACACCTGCCACACTGTGTACACGCCAATGAATCAAAATAGGTCTTCCACGATACATCCTCCACATCCTTCACCCCGAAACGTCCGGCTTCTTCCTCCTCTTCCGCCGGTGGATCGAACGAGGCATTGGGATCCATCATCATCTGAACCTCTTTCTTTACATTTTCCATGGTGTAAAGCTTACCCAGCGGGTCAAGCCGGCTAAGGAAAACATTGGGCACGGAGAGAAAAACATGAAAATGTTTGGAATACGGCAAATAATTGGCAAAGAAAAAGATCACCAATATGTGCACCCACCAGTTGATCTCATGCCACAGATGCAACTGATCTGCAGGCAGCGAGGCAAACCAGGGGGCCATCAGACGGCTGACCGGAAATACCCCGTGTAGTTCATGGCCGCTGGCAAGGGCATGCTGAATGTAGAAAGTATTCATTCCCAAAAGGGAAATCATCAACACCAAAATTAACGTCAGGGCAATGTTGGCATCCACATGTTTCTTATGATCCATCTCGATGCCGGAGAACCTCTTGACATGAAGAAACAACCGGCGGACTAGAAAAACCACGATGGCCACGGCAATGATCAGGGCAAAGACATCACCGGCCCCGATGATCACATCGTAGACCACTCCCAGCACCCTGAAGATTCTTTCGCTGCCGGCAATGCCGTCCACCACCATTTCAATGCTGCCGATCAGGATGACCAAAAAGCCCCAAAAAACCAGGGCATGCAATAATCCAATTACGGGGCGGCGGAAAATTTTGGTCTGACCAATGGCCACCCCCATCATCTGACTAAAGCGGCGCCCCAACTTGCGGATGGGATAATCCTGTCGGGTGAGTTTAAAATAGGCTAAAAGTCGATTTACCGTATAGGCAAAAATGCCCAGGGTGAGCAGCAGGGCTAGAATAAATACAATTTGTTTCTCCATAGAACCTCAAATTTAAATATGGCAACAGAAAGAGGGTTCTGTTGCCATATTATGATGATGGATTAGGATCGGGCTTGTCTGAATGCCTGGGTTAATTCAGGGAGTACCTTCATGGCATCGCCCACGATGCCATAGTCTGCCACATCAAAGATGGGGGCATCCTGGTCGGTATTGATCGCCACAACATACTTGGCTTCGCTAACGCCTGCAATATGCTGGATGGCACCGGATATCCCCACAGCTATATACAGGTCGGGGGCAATGATCTTTCCGGTTTGCCCGGTATGTTCCTCGTGGGGCCGCCAGCCTTCATCTGAAACCGGACGGGAGCAAGCCAGGGCTGCTCCGAGCTCATCGGCCAGGGCTTCCAGTTTATCCCAATTATCCGGTGATTTCATGCCTCGCCCGCCTGAAACAACCAGATCGGCATCGGTGAGCAACAGCTTATCGCGGTGCTTCTCCACATCTTCCACCTTCGTTTGAACCTGGTCGGGGGTAACCTCAGGCTCAAAATTTTCAATGACCGGCTCCTGGGTATTTTCATACATGCCATAGGAATTCTGAGCCAGGGTCAATACCTTTTTCTGGGCTTTCAACCGGACATTAGCGAAGGCCTTCCCGGAAAAGACTTTTTTATTCACGGTGAAAGGTTCCAGGCTGGAGGGGAGCTCTTTGACCTCCGAGCCGAGACCGGCCTTCATTCGGGCAGAAAGGCGCGGAGCCAGGGCTTTGCCAGTGTTATTGTGGGCCATTACCAGGATATCAGCCCCTTCATGGTCGGCTACCTGCTGGATGACTGATGTATAAGCCTGGTTATCAAGATAAGTCAAATGCTGCTGGTTGACCGAAACAATCTTATCCGCACCATAATCGGCCAACTGACGAAGATTATCTTCCTCCACATCACCAATGGAAAGGGCCACGGTCTGGGTATTGGCCATTTCCGCCAGTTTGTTTGCGTAGGAGACCAGTTCAAAGGTGGATTTCTTAAACTGGCCGTCCCAATGTTCTGTATAAACTAATATTGCCATGATGTTTGTTTTTTGCGAATTCTCATTTTGTGATTATTAGCAGAGGTGTTACCCGGTAGCCATCAAATGACTTTGGCCTCGTTTTGAAGTACATCAACCAGTTCCTGAACATTTTCAGGATCAATCATCTTACACGGCGGTTTGGCCTGGGGCAATTGATAATCTGCAAACTCAACCATAGGCTCTGTTTCAACCGGCTCAACCACTTCCAGCTTCTTTTTGCGGGCCATCATAATGCCGCGCATATTGGCAATACGGGGCTCTATGGCGATACCCTTCTGGGCAATCACCACCAGCGGAAGGGAAGAAGATATTTGTTCCTTACCCCCATCGATTTCGCGAATGATTTTGGCCTGGTCATTTTCCATCTCAAAAGAAGAAACGGCCGAAACAGAGGGATAGCCCAATAATTCAGAAAGCATGCCGCCAACAGCAGCCCCATTGTAATCGCTCGACTCAATGCCGGTAAAAATGATATCAAAATCCCGCTGGCGAATCACTTCCGCCAACTGGGAAGCGGTGAAAAAGGCATCGAGGGGGTCGGCATTTACGCGGATGGCATCATCGGCCCCAATGGCCAGGGCTTTTCGTATGGTAGGTTCAGAACCCTTTTCCCCGACATGCACCACAGTGACCGATTCAATCGAATTGCTGCTGTCTTCTTTCAGTTGCAATGCCCGGGTCAGGGCCAGTTCATCCCAGGGATTGATCACCCATTGTATGCCGCTGGTATCCAGCTGGGTGTTGTCGTTGACAAAACGCACCTTGGTGGTGGTATCCGGCACATTACTTATACAAACTAGAATTTTCATTGACCTTGGTGTTTAGGTTAATATTGCGTTATGCGTTAAAAGATTGGCTTTTATAATCAATTTATATTGCGGTGTATATAAATTTAAGGGTAGCAAATATATAAATAAGATCAGAAAATTAAAATTTTTACCCCGGCGATAGGCTGTATTCAGGGATTGGCGTAAGGCCAGCCCGGCTTTGGCGGGTTGAAGTAACCGGCCATAAAGCCTCTGTGAACCTGCAGTGGGGATATGTTGAAAAACAACCTCAACAAGTCATTGAGGCATCTGCAAATACGCCATTGGTCCTGCTTCTATGACAGAATTCACTCAATGGGATCAATGTAGACTGAAAATAAATTGATACTTTTGTTTACAGCCAATAAAATCAGGTTCAAATGGATGCATTATTGATCATGGTTGTTACGGCAGTCGGCTACATTGCCATGTACCGTTTATACGGTCGTTACATCGGAAGAAAGATCATGAAGCTGGATCCCGATGCAAAAGTTCCCTCATCAACCCTGGAAGACGGCATTGACTATGTTCCTACCAAGAAAGAGGTGATCTTCGGCCACCATTTCACTTCCATTGCCGGGACAGGCCCCATAGTAGGCCCGGCCATTGCCATCATCTGGGGCTGGATCCCGGCGCTGATCTGGATCTTTGTGGGCAGCATCTTTATGGGCGCAGTGCACGATTTCGGAGCCCTGATCATCTCCATGCGCAATAAGGGTAAATCGCTTTCTGAATTTACTTCCAAATATCTGACCCCGCAATCGCGGTTTTACTTTTTTGTGGTCATCTTTCTCGAGCTTTGGCTGGTGATCGCTATTTTCGGGTTGGTGATCTCGGTGATTTTTCACATGTATCCATCTGCGGTAATTCCAGTATGGCTGCAGGTAGTTATTGCTCTGAACCTGGGTTACCTGGTAACCAAGAAAGGCAAGAGCATCTTTTTGTGGTCGGTTCTTTCGGTGGTTTTGATGTACCTGACGGTCATCTGGGGCAGTTACATGCCCCTTAAGATGCCTGGTATTGCAGGCATCCCTGCCACGGGGGTCTGGACGCTTATTCTTCTGGCTTATGCCTACATCGCCTCCACCCTTCCGGTGACCCGGCTATTACAACCCAGGGATTTCATCAACTCCTACCAGTTGTTGATCGCCATGGCCCTGATGGTTTTTGGGGTGTTTTCGGCCACCCTGACCCAGGATATGGAAGTGGTAGCCCCGCCGGTGCAAACAACCCCGCAGGCCGCTCCGCCCATGTGGCCCTTCCTGTTCATCACCATTGCCTGCGGTGCCATCTCCGGATTCCACTCACTGGTGGCATCCGGCACCTCCGCCAAACAGGTTCGCAGCGAAAAGGATTCCCTTTTCGTTGGCTACGGATCAATGGTAACGGAAGGTTTCCTGGCCACACTGGTTACCATTGCCGTGGCTGCCGGTATAGGCCTGGGCTACGAACACAATGGCCAAATGCTCTTTGGAGCCGAGGCCTGGACCAACCATTACGCCTCCTGGGCCGCGGCCCAGGGCCTCAACGATAAGGTTGGATCATTTGTCATTGGTGCCGCCAATATGATCAAAACCATGGGCATCCCATTCTCAGTGGCTATTGCCATCATGGGCGTTTTTGTGGCCTCCTTTGCCGCCACCACCATGGACTCGGCCACCCGGGTGCAACGCTACGTGGTGACTGAATTGTTCGACTTCCTGGGCGTTAAAGCCTTTAAAAATATTTATTTTACCACTTTTGTGGTGGTGGCCACCGCTGCCCTGCTGGCATTCGTATCCGGTGCCGACGGCAAAGGCGCCCTCACCCTTTGGCCCATCTTCGGAGCCATCAACCAAACCATGGCCGGCCTCGCCCTGATTGTCATTACCCTCTACCTGAAAAATAAAAGCAATACCCGCTGGCTTATTGCCGGAATTCCTGCCGCTTTCATGGTGGTGATGACCCTTTGGGCTTCCCTGCTTAATGAAATCAATTTCATCCAATCCCAAAACTGGTTGCTATCAGTGGTCAATGGGCTGATCATCATTTTGGTCGTGCTAATTGTTGTCGAAGGAACCCGAAAGCTCCTGGTAACCAGCCCCTATGCCCAGCAGACACCACAACCTGAAATCTCCCAGCAAAACGCCTGACGACATGCAAGATGAAGCACAGAAAAAACTGCTCCATCATTACCTTAAAGCCAATCTTCCCGGGGTGCTCCTCTTTATCATCCTCTATCTGACCGATCACTACATCCTGGCCACCCCGCTGCACTTCAACATCAGTCAGGCCGTAGTAGCCCTGCTGATCCTCCAGGGATTCTTTGCCATCGGGGCTCCCCTGGGTTATCGCATCTGGTTCATCCGCCAGGTCCAACTGGAACAATACCTGCAGAAAAATCGCTTCCTTCGCTTTGAAAAAAAATTCATATCAATCTCTGCCCTGACCATATACCTGCTAATCATCGGATACCTGGCCGGGCCTTCCCGCATCCCCCTCTCCCTTATGGTCCTGTTTGGCATTTATGTCCTGTATTTTTATTTTCCTTCCCAAAAAAGAATGGCCTCGGAAAAAAGAATCTTCCGTGTCAGTGACCAGGAACCCGACAAAACTGAAAATTTTTAATACCTTAGAAACAAAATCGCATGAGAGGAAGCCCTAACCTGGAGGAAAGCCTAACAAAACAGTTGATCCGAAAATCAATCGCTGTTATGAGAAATCATGCCCCTGTTATGAGAAATCATGCCCCTGTTATGAAAAATCGATCCCTCCTTTTTTGAAAAATTAATCCCTGTTATAGGAAACCGATCGCTGTTACGGGAAATCAAACGCTAATATGCAGAAAAAAAATTTGACAAATAAAATAGCCGCTTTGCTCCGCTCCATTGAGCGGGGCCATCAGATGCGCGCCGCCGAGATGCATGAGTGGGAAGAAAAGGAATTGCGCAATATATTTGCAATCATGGTAGCAGGTCCATCAGCCGGGGTTCCTGCCCCTCCTGTTCACATTACCCTTGAGTTGTTGCCCGAAATGGAGAAGGATGTTACCATTATGATGAACCGGATCCAAACAGCCCACGATCCGCTGGGAGAACTTTTTTCCACCCTTGACCCGGTGTGAAGCTGGTAAACGGGAAGGAAACTTCCTCCCGCTTAATATCACCCCGCTTAGCGGGGTTAAGTTCCAAGTGCACCCCGCTAAGCGGGGTAAGTTCCAAGTGCACCCCGCTAAGCGGGGGTAAGTTCCAAGTACACCCCGCTAAGCGGGGGTAAGTTCCAAGTGCACCCCGCTAAGCGGGGGTAAGTTACGAGTGCACATCGCTTAAGGCAAATAAGCCAATGAGTGAAACCCGATTGAAGCAACCCCCGAATAGGGATAAATTTCATTACGATAAAGACTTATTAAAGGTTATGACTCAAAAGAGGGTTGACGATTATGCCTTGTTGTGTAAATCTGTGCAACCAATTGTATCGATATAAAACGCCCTTAAAATGAGTGATCGATCACCAGACCTCCGGTTTTTATTAGGCAAGGGCGGGGTGGGAAAATCCACTTTTTCAGCACTGCTGGCCCTTGATAAAAGTAAAGCGGGCCTCAACACCCTGCTGGTTTCCATGGATCCGGCCCATAACCAGGCCGACATCTTCCAGCAGCCACTCTCAGAAAAACCAACAGCCCCCTCCCCTAACCTACGCATTCTTCAGGTCAACCTGGAAAAACACATCAAAAATTACCTGAAAGAAAGTGAAAATAACATCAAGCAGCGGTACAATTATTTGACAGCCTTCAACATACAGGATCATTTCAAGACCCTCCAATATTCGCCCGGGATAGAAGAGTATGCCATGCTTCGGGCTTACGGAACCCTATTAAAGACATACCCGGGTTGCGATGTAATCATTTTTGATATGCCGCCAACTGCCATGGCCCTGCGATTCTTTTCCCTGCCGCAGATAAGCCTGAGCTGGATCGAAGAATTGATCAAATTGAGGGAAAAAATTTTAAAAAAACAGCAGATCGTCTCCAACATCCGCATGGGCAAGAAAAAAATAGAAACAGATCCGGTCCTGACCAGACTCAAAGAGATGCAAAAGGAATACGATTCAATCAGCCAGCGTTTTGAATCCCCATCCCTGGGTATATTGCTGGTAACCCGGCCGGATGATCTTTCCCTGGCAGAAAGCCAGAGGATTCATAAAAAAATGAATGAATTGAACCTTTCCATTGACCAGGTCATATTAAATGGCAGCATGGATGAAAAATGGCTTGTAAAGGTGAGCCATCACATCCCGGCAAACGACCACATTGGAATGCCCCAAAGCAAAGACCCGCTTATTGGTATGAACAACCTCACCGGCTATCTTTCCGCCAATGCCCAACAATTTAAAAAGATTTGACCAGGGTTTAAAGCAGACCGTGTAAGCCATATGCTTAAAATACCTATCCCGCTTTAACCCGTCCCGGTTGGCGGGGTGTTAACATGACTATACCCCCGCTAAGCGGGGTTCTTAAAAACTTTGACCCCGCTAAGCGGGGTGTTATTCTTTGACCCCGCTAAGCGGGGTGTTATTGACCCCGCTAAGCGGGGTGTTATTCGGATAAGAGCCCCAGGGTTTAACGAAATCTGGTGATCTATATCAACCCAGAGATTAACAATCCTCATAGGCCACTGATTTGAGGATCACATGGAAACATCCAAATTGGTCATTTTAAAAAAATGACAAATTAAGCCATTGATGAAGAAAAGATTTTCAATAGCACGAAAGCTGGCGTTAGGTTTTGGCGCAGTTTTTCTGGCTTTCGTGGCCGGTGCAGCTATAATGGTTCATACCTCCTTAGAAAACAAACATTTAAACAATTCCATTACGCAGTTATACAGGCCCTCGACCAATAATCTGACCAAACTCAGGCAGGTGGTGGTTGATTCAAAAATGTTGATCAAAAACTGGGTCTTTATCGACAAACAAAGTGGCACGCCTGATAAGTTGAGGCTTAAAAGGCTTCACGATTCTGTCCTTCCGGGTGTGATCAGCCAGCTCGAAGAGCTGGCACCTCAATGGGATTCTACGAATCAGAGAACATTCAAAAAAATCAGGCAAACGATCAACGATTCTTTAATACCCCAGCACAAGAGGGTCATGCGCCAACTCAACAGTTTTGAGAGTTACAATCAGGCCAGTGTACTTTTTGAGGTCAGGCCGTTGGTTGAAGAAGGAGGTCGCATCATGAAGCTGACGGAACGGGTATTAGGGGATCTGGATCAGTTGATCAAGGTACAAAGTCAAAAGATGACCCGGGCCAATAAGCAAATGAATGCCTCCTTTGAGCAATTTCCATGGATTGTGGGGATTATTTCTCTTTTGGTGATGCTTATTCTCTTAATAGCCGGTTACCTGACCAATCGTACCATCACCCGGCCGGTTAAGCAAGGTGTTCGGTTTGCGCAGGCCATTGAGGGGGGTAATCTGACAGCCCGGGTCAACATCCGCCAAAGAGATGAGATTGGCGAGTTAGCTCAAAGCCTGGAGAACATGGCAAGCAAACTCAACGAAATGGTGGGACGGATAACCGAAAGTGCCGAACAACTCACCAGCACCAGTCAACAGATCAACGAACGTACCCGGGAGTTGTCCAACGGGGCTAACCATCAGGCCAATTCTTCCCAGCAAGTGGCCTCCTCCATGGAAGAGATGGCTTCCAACATTCAGCAGAACTCAGACAATTCAAAAGCGACCGAGCAAATCTCCAGGCAAACTGCCGACAAAAGCCAACAAATCGGCCAGGCTGCCCAGGACAGCCTGACATCCATCCACAACATTGCCGAGAAGATAAACATTATCAGCGACATAGCCTACCAAACGAACATCCTGGCTTTGAATGCAGCTGTAGAAGCTTCCCGGGCCGGTCAATATGGCAGGGGCTTCTCGGTGGTGGCGGCTGAAGTCAAAAAGCTGGCAGAAAGGAGCCGCTCGGCGGCCGAAGAGATTCAGCAATACACCGATACCGGAGTCTCCACCATTGAAAAAGCCCAGCAAATGATCAGCAATGTTGTTCCCCAAATCGAAAAAACATCCCGGCTGGTTCAGGAGATTTCAGCAGCCAGCAAGGAACAGAATGAAGGGGCCGACCAGGTGAACCAGGCCTTGCAATCGCTCAATCAAATCACCCAGGATAACCTTCAGCTCTTTGACGGGCTGCATCAGGATGCCGATCAGTTATCCCACCAGGCCAGGGTCCTTGAAGAGGTAACCTCGTTTTTCAAAACCCGAAATCAATAAACCTTCCTTTGGGCTAAAACATAACCTATTCATTCCCTGTAAAAAATTGCTTTGTTTCCGGTAGCAGGAATCAAGGTTATTGGGAGAAGACTTTACTTTTTACGAAAAAGCCCATAAAGGGGGATGCCCACCAGGATGGTTCCAATGGCAATGGATGATTCAACGGGTCTTTCAGCAAAACCCAACACCAGAATGGCCAGGTTGGTGACCATAAAGAATACCGGGAAAAAGGGGTGGCCGGGCGAGCGGAAAACGGACATGCCCCGCCGGTGCAAAATAAAAACTCCGGCAACCGCCATCAAGGGAAATATACTAAGGGCAAAACCCATATAGGTCAATATTTCATCAAAAGCCCCGATAAAAACGATCAGTATAGCCACCGCTCCCTGGATGATCACCGAGAGATGAGGTACGCCGGTGCGGGGATGGATCCGGGCGGCAAACCTGAAAAAATGCCCCTGGCGGGCCATGGCATAATATATCCGGGGCCCGAGGATGATCAGGGCACTTACCGATGAAAACAGGGCAATGGCAATCAACAGGGAAAAGACCCGCCCGGAAGTGTCGCCAAAAAGATTGGTAATGGCGGTTGTTCCCACCGAGATCACACCTTCCATGTCGCCGGGGGGTATGGCGTAAACAAAAAACATATTGAGCAACAAATAAAGCACAATCACGACAGCCGTGCCCATCAGCAGGGAACGGGGCAGGTTTCGCTGTGGATTGCGTACTTCGGAGCCGATATAAGCCGCCGCATTCCAACCCGTATAAGCAAACAAAATCCACATCACCGAGAGCCCCATATTTTTAAACCCACCAAAACTGTAATCGGTGGGGGTGGTTTGGGTGAAGTGATCAAAACTACCGGCGCCGGAAGAAAAGCCCAAAACAATCATCCCCACAATGAGAACAATTTTAATGACCGTCAATACATTATGAACCCGACTTCCCAGGCGCAGGCCCTGTAGGTGAAGCAATGTAAAAATCAGGATCAGGGCCATGGCAAAGCCTTTTCGGGCAAAGACTGTTCCGCTTACTCCCAGTAATTGCCCATCAGGGGCCCAACCGGGAAAGGCTTCCAGCAAATATTCACTCATTCCAATGGAGGCGGCCGCAACAGGTGCGGAAAAACCCACAATAAAAGATATCCAGCCGCTCAAAAAACCGGCCATGGGGTGAAACAGGCGGGACAAAAAATAGTATTCCCCGCCGGCATAGGGCATCGCCGTACTCAACTCGGCATAACAAAAAGCCCCGCTCAGTGCAATCAACCCGCCGATGGCCCAAAGCACAACCATAACCACCGGACTGCGCAGGTTTTCCATTAACAAGCCACTAGTGGTAAATATACCAGTGCCCACCATATCAGCTACAATGATGGCTACTACCGAAAGGAGCCCCAACCTGCGGGCCAAACCATTGCTCGCAGATGTGCTCATTGTTCCCCCTCTTTGATTTTTCGGGCAATTAAAACACCACGGCTGCTGACCCGACGAATGGTGGTTTCATATTGCGGATCCCCACGCAGCGCTTTTAGAAAATCGTCCATGGCAAAACCCATATTGGACACATTATGTGCCGTAATGGCACCACCTTTACTTATCTTGTCATTGAGCATACGATAATATTGAAGATACTGAGATTTATCGGCATCCAAAAACACCATGTCAAAAGCACCCTTTATTTGGGGAATCTCGTCGAGGGCATCATTCAACCGCACATCAACTACCTCCGATAAGCCGGCCTGCTTCAAATTCAACTCAGCTTCACGCGCCCTTTGCGCATAGATCTCAATGGTGATCAATTCCCCTCCCGTCTGTTTCAAAGCCAGCCCCATCCAAAGTGCCGAGTAGCCATTGGAGGTGCCTACCTCTAAAACCCGCCTGTAGCCATTCTCTAAAATCAAATCATACAGCAAACGACCATCTTCCGGTGGAACATTCCACCGATTGGCCTTGTGGGGAAATGATTTCAATTTTTGTACCATTTTTTGATCCTTTAATCCCTGATAGGGTCCTTGATCCTGTCCTGTTGCATTTACAGGCCAAAGTAAAACGGCCACCCACACCAACAAACCCATTCCCGGCAAAAACTTCCAACGTACATCCACTGGTGCCATGATCAAATTATTTTTTATTCTAAATGTTGGTTGATTTTACAAAAATAAACTCTTTTGCCCACTTTCTTTAATGATCAAGTTCGCCCATCTTGTTAAAAATGCATCATCAACCCTTTTTTCGAATATCCTCATTATTTTTTAAACCTCAAAGCGGGATGATTGTTTGAACTTTATCAACCATTTAGAGAACAAAATTACAGCCTTAAATATACAATCTGTCAAACGGAAAACCAGCAAGCGGAAAAATTTCGTTATACCCGCCCATTAAGCGATCAAATAAAGCAGGATGATGTATGGGGAACTATTTCTCCATGGAAGTCACAAAAAGATTATGAAACGCAAGGGCCTTGTCTTAGAGAATGGGGTAAATGAATGATTTTGGATGTGGTTTATCCATGAACAATTAAAAGAACGTGTCCCCTTGACCTATGATGATTTGACCGAGCAGCTTCATCTAAAAAATCAATCCACATTTAAGGTTTAATCAAAAAATACTAATTTGGCCCCTGTAAAATGTTTGCCTGAACCATGAAAGTCATCATCAACCATCATCCCGTCACGTTGTTCAAAGGAGCAAGGGTAAAAGAAGCATTACAGCGCTTTGCCCTGGAGCATGGCAATGAGATGCCGCATGGCCCGTATATGGTAACCGATGGGGATGGGAATGTGCTGCGGATCACGGGTCGCCTTTCAGAAAATCAAAAGCTGTTTATCAAACCCCAAAACACCTGATATGAAATTTTTTCGGTTCCTTCTCTTAATTGCACTGGTCTTTTCTGTAATTTCCTGTTCCGATCAAAACCCAAAGCAGGATCAAACCACCGAAGTTGTTGTTCTTCATACCAACGACATGCATGCTTCGATTGAGGGCATGTCGAAGTTAGCGGCTTACAAGCAAAGCCTGGAAAAAAAGCATGAGCATGTGCTGCTGGTTAGTGCCGGTGATATTTTCAGCGGCAATCCGGTGGTTGATTTTCACAATAAAAGGGGATATCCCATGGTTGATCTGATGAACCGTTTGGGCTATCAGGCTTCCACGATGGGCAACCATGAATTTGACTATGGACAGGAAATATTGAAAAAACGCATGAAACAGGCAGACTTCCCGTTTATCTGTGCCAACATGGATACACGCCAAACTTCCCTTCCCCGGCCCCAACCTTATGTTGTGCTGGAAAGCGGTAACATCCGCATCTTCTTCCTCGGACTCCTTGAAATTGGACACAACGGGATACCATCGACCCATCCCGACAAAGTCAAAAACATTGAATTCAGTGATCCGGTGGGGGCGGCTCAATCCTACATCTCTCAAAAGGACCGCTACGATGCCTTCATTGGATTGACCCACCTGGGCTATGACTGGGACCAGGAACTGGCCCAAACTGTTCCTCAATTTGATGCCATCCTGGGCGGGCATTCCCACACCCTGGTCGACACCCCCAAAGTGGTTAACGGGGTTTTAATCAACCAGGCCGGAGACGATTTGAATTTTGTAGGTCAGTTAAACCTTACCTTTCAGGATGGGGAACTGATCAACCGCTCGGCCAAAAACATCAAGCTGGATCAGTATAATAAGGCGGACAGCACGATAGCCAAACTGGTGGACCAATATCAAAACAACGAAGCACTGAACCAGGTCATTGGAAAAGCCGCCGCACCTATTCAGGGCAAGGAGGAATTGGGAGCCCTTTTTACCGATGCCCAGCGAAAACTACATAACCTGGATTTTGCCTTCCAGAACAACGGAGGTATTCGCATACCGGAAATACCCAAAGGAAAAATACGGATTAAAACCATCTATGAACTCGACCCGTTTGGCAATGAGCTGGTCCAATTCGAGATGACCCCGGCCGAGATCAAATCGCTGATCCGTAATGCATCGCATCATGGCCATGTGGACCTTCAGATATCGGGGGGGAGTTACACCCTGCGGGTTCATGAACAGGGAGAAGAAGTTAAAGTGGAGGGGGTGGTCCTTAGAAACCAACAGGGACAGCCACTGAATGCCGATTCAACCTATCAGGTGGGGCTCAACAGTTACATTGCCAGCTCCTATGAATTTGATCATCATGATGAAGGCGAATCCCTGTATGTGACCACGGCCCAAAACCTGATCGACTTCATCAAACAGCAAGGAACCATTGACTACTCTGGTGTTGAAAGGGTCTTTACCGAAAAGGTGAATTAGCGAATGAAACCATTGGCCAGTGAAGCCTTAGCTGATGTAGCCATTGGCTGGTGAAGCCATCGATAAATCAAACCATCGGTAAGGGAAACCATCGGCAAATGAAGCCATAGATAGTGAAACCATCGGAAAGAGAGGCCATCGGAAAGAGAAACCATTGGTAAGTAAAGCCATCGGATAGTATAACCGCTCAAAGATAAACCAACCGGTTTGCCGGCACTGATCAGAGATAAAAAAAGAGGTTGCTCCAAAGGAACAGCCTCTTTTTTATTTTTTGATTTGACCTGCGATCTATTTCCTTCAATGAATAAAGATGACCCAATCCTCCAATCACGCCGTCATTTCCTCATTCCATTCCCGCGCCTTCGCTTCGCAACGTCGGGGCAGGCATTCAATCTTCGCCTCCACTTCGTTTAGCGGGGCAAGCATTTAAGCATTTCTTCATTGCTTCCACTCAGGCCTGAGCCGTTGGGCCGCCAAAATTCAGAGGCATATCGGGCCCGCCGCCGCCCTGTTTTTTCACGTCAATTTCTCCATAAGCCTGCTCATACTTGTCAATGTTATCTTTCAGGGCATTGAGAAAGCGCTTGGCATGTTCAGGGGTCATGATCACCCGCGACTTTACTTCCGCCTGGGGCACCCCTGGCATCACCCGCACATAATCCAGGATGAACTCTGAACTGGAATGGTTGATGATGGCCAGGTTGGAATAAATACCCTGGGCGACTTCCTGACTCAGGTTGATGTTGAGTTGATTGCCCTGCTCAGAATTGTTATTGTTGTTGTTTTGTTGGTTGTCACTCATAAGAAAGATTTATTTGGAATCGGCTTCCTGTTTTTCTTCTTTCTCACTGCTGGTCATTTGCTGATAATCGTCCATCGACCCGACAATCATGTTATCGAAATCGCGGTTGCCGGTTCCGGCCGGGATCTTATGGCCAACGATCACATTTTCTTTCAGGCCGATAAGCGGATCTTCCTTGCCCCGGATAGCGGCTTCATTGAGGACCCGTGTTGTTTCCTGGAATGAAGCGGCCGAGAGGAAGCTCTTGGTTTGCAATGCAGCCCGGGTAATCCCCTGGAGTTTCTGACTGGAGGTAGCCGGTACAGCATCTCTGGCCTGGACCGGTTTAAGGTCGCGGCGTTTAAGCATGCTGTTCTCATCCCGCAATTTACGGGTAGTAGTAATCTGGCCGGAACGCAGGTTATCGGAATCGCCGGCATCGGTAATGACCTTCTTATCGTAAATCCAGTCGTTTTCCTCCTGGAACTCCCACTTATCAGCAATCTGATTTTCAAGAAATTTGGTATCTCCCGGATCTTCAATCAGTACTTTGCGCATCATCTGACGCACGATGATCTCAAAGTGCTTGTCGTTGATTTTCACGCCCTGAAGCCGGTATACTTCCTGAACTTCATTGACGATGTATTCCTGAACCTTGGTAGGTCCTTTAATCGAGAGGATATCCGATGGGGTGATGGCCCCGTCAGACAGTGGGGTACCGGCCTTGACATAATCATTCTCCTGAACCAGGATTTGTTTGGACAGGGAAACCAGGTATTTCTTGGTTTCACCGGTCTTCGACTGAATGATGATCTCGCGGTTACCGCGCTTGATCTTGCCAAAGGAGACCTCCCCGTCGATCTCGGAAACAACAGCGGGGTTCGACGGATTTCGGGCCTCAAAGAGTTCAGTAACCCGGGGCAGACCACCGGTGATGTCGCCCGATTTACCAACGGTACGGGGGATCTTAACCAGGATATCGCCGGTTTTCACCGCATCTCCTTCCTGGCTAACGACATGTGCCCCCACCGGCAGGTTATAGGTCTTCAGGACATTGTCATTGTCATCGACAATGTGAATTTCCGGATTCTTCTTCTTATCCTTGGTTTCAATGATCACTTTTTCGGTGAATCCGGTTTGCTCGTCCGATTCTTCTTTATAGGTAATGCCATGGATGACATTGTGGAATTTGACCTTCCCTTCAGCTTCCGATATGATCACGGCATTGTAGGGATCCCATTCGCAGATGGTGTCGCCCTTATTGACTTCATCTCCACTGTTGAAGTAGAGCCGTGAGCCATATGGAATATTATTGGTGGTGAGAACGATATTGGTGTTTTTGTCGAGAATCCGCAATTCAGCCAACCGACCAATAACGATATCCACCTTTTTGCCGTCTTCCTCTACTTTTTGTACTGTTCTCAGTTCATCAATTTCGAGGTAGCCGTCATATTTGGAAACGATACTCGAATTGGCGGCAATATTGGAGGCCGTACCACCCACATGGAAAGTTCGCAGGGTCAGCTGTGTACCGGGTTCTCCAATGGACTGGGCTGCAATTACACCGACCGATTCGCCTTTTTCCACCAGTTTGCCGGTGGCCAGGTTGCGGCCGTAGCATTTCGAGCAAACCCCATCCTTGGTTTCACAGGTCAATACCGAACGAATTTCAATTTGTTCCAGCGGTGATTCTTCTATTTGCTGGGCAATCGCTTCGGTAATCATATTACCCGATTCAATGATCAGCTCGCCGGTAAAGGGGTGGTAGATATCGTGAACGGCTATACGTCCAAGGATACGCTCGCCCAGGGTTTCGATCACCTCTTCGTTCTTCTTGATCGGGCCAACGACCAGCCCCCGCAGGGTGCCACAATCCTCTTCACGGACAATCACATCCTGGGATACATCGACCAGGCGACGGGTTAAGTAACCGGCGTCGGCTGTCTTCAATGCGGTGTCGGCCAATCCCTTCCGGGCACCGTGGGTGGAGATGAAATACTCCAGCACACTCAAACCTTCTTTAAAGTTAGAGAGAATGGGGTTTTCGATGATCTCAGAACCCGAAGTTCCCGATTTCTGTGGTTTAGCCATCAGCCCGCGCATGCCGGAAAGCTGACGAATCTGCTCTTTGGAGCCCCTGGCTCCGCTATCCAACATCATATAAACCGAATTGAAACCCTGGTTATCGGAACTGAGCTGCTTCATCAATATTTGGGTCAGATTGGCATTGGTGTGGGTCCACACATCAATGATCTGATTGTACCGTTCCTTATTGGTGATGAAACCCATATTGTAATTGTTCATCACTTCATCGACCTGCTGATATCCGGAGGGGACCAACTCCTCTTTTTCTTGTGGAATAATGATATCATCCAGGTTAAAGGACAATCCTCCACGGAAAGCGGAGTTAAAGCCAAGGTCCTTGATGTCATCGAGGAATTTGGCTATCTGAGTGGCATCGGTACGCTTGAGCACTTCTCCAATCAGGTCGCGCAGGGATTTTTTAGTAAGCAGGTTGTTGACAAAGCCAAATCCCTGGGGGATATACTGATTAAAGATAATGCGTCCCATGGTGGTATCGACGACCCGGGTAGCCGGATTGCCCTGCTCATCATAATCGTTGATGCGCACTTTTACACCGGCATGCAATGCCACGGCGCCCTCATTATAGGCAATAATGGCTTCTTCGGGGGAATAGAAGGTAAGGCCTTCTCCTTTAACTCCTTTGCGTTCTTTGGTGATATAATAAAGGCCCAGCACCATATCCTGAGAAGGTACTGTAATAGGAGCCCCGTTGGCTGGGTTCAACACGTTATGGGTAGAGAGCATCAGCAGTTGGGCTTCTACAATAGCGGCATTGCCCAGGGGCAGATGGACTGCCATCTGGTCGCCATCAAAATCGGCGTTAAAAGGAGTACAAACCAACGGATGCAACTGAATGGCTTTTCCTTCAATCAGTTTGGGCTGAAAAGCCTGTATACCGAGCCGGTGAAGGGTGGGTGCCCGGTTCAGCATAACGGGATGGCCCTTCATCACGTTTTCAAGGATATCCCATACCACCGGATCCTTACGGTCGACAATCTTTTTGGCCGATTTAACGGTTTTTACAATGCCCCTTTCAATGAGTTTACGGATGATGAAAGGTTTATAGAGTTCGGCGGCCATATCTTTGGGAATGCCGCACTCGTGCATCTTCAGTTCAGGCCCCACGCTAATGACCGAACGGGCGGAATAATCGACCCGTTTACCCAGCAGGTTCTGACGGAAACGGCCCTGCTTTCCTTTAAGGCTGTCGCTCAATGACTTGAGAGCCCGATTGGAATCGGTCTTCACCGCATTGGATTTACGGGAATTGTCAAACAGTGAATCGACCGCTTCCTGAAGCATCCTTTTCTCATTGCGCAGGATGACCTCGGGGGCTTTGATTTCGATCAGCCGCTTGAGGCGGTTATTACGGATAATGACGCGGCGATACAGGTCGTTCAGATCGCTCGTGGCAAAACGTCCACCATCAAGGGGAACCAGTGGTCTGAGTTCAGGTGGAATCACCGGCACCACTTTAGTGATCATCCACTCGGGCCGGTTGGTCTCAGTAGAAGCCCGGAAGGCTTCCACCACCTGCAGGCGCTTAAGGGCCTCCTTCTTCCTTTGCTGAGACGTTTCGTTGTCGGCCTTGCTCCGCAGAGAATAGCTTAACTCATCCAGATCGATCTGAGCCAGCAGCTTATACAAAGCTTCTGCACCCATATCGGCCAGGAACTTGTTGGGATCGGAATCGTCTAATTGTTGATTCTCTTTGGGTAATGACTCGAGAATATCCAGGTATTCTTCCTCAGTGAGGAAGTCCAGGTATTTGATCCCGTCCTGGGCTTTAATGCCCGGGTTGATCACGACATACCTCTCATAATATATGATCGAATCAAGTTTCTTGGTTGGCAGGCCCAACAACAACCCAATCTTATTGGGCAGGGAACGGAAATACCAGATGTGGGCTACGGGCACTACCAGGGAGATGTGGCCCATGCGTTCACGGCGCACTTTCTTTTCGGTCACTTCTACTCCGCACCGGTCACATACAATCCCCTTATAACGGATTCGCTTATACTTGCCGCAATGGCATTCATAATCCTTCACCGGTCCAAAAATCCGCTCACAAAACAATCCGTCCCGCTCCGGTTTGTAGGTCCGGTAATTGATTGTTTCGGGTTTAAGGACTTCTCCGTGAGAATTTTCCAATATCTCCTCAGGTGAAGCGAGTCCTACAGCAACTTTGTTAAAATCGCTTGATACTTTATTGTCCCTTCTGAATGACATAGATGTAATGGATTTTTAAAACACAACCAAACAAATAAATATAGGAATGAGCCGGAGCTGAATCAGTCTTTGATCAGTTTGATACTCAATCCCAGACCTCGCAATTCGTGGAGCAGCACGTTAAACGATTCGGGTATACCTGCCGTGGGCAGCGGATCGCCTTTGACGATGCTCTCGTAGGCTTTGGCGCGGCCGTTGACATCGTCACTCTTGACGGTCAACATTTCCTGCAGGATATTGGAAGCCCCGAAGGCCTCAAGGGCCCAAACCTCCATTTCACCAAAGCGCTGTCCGCCGAACTGGGCTTTACCCCCCAGGGGTTGTTGGGTAATCAGCGAATAAGGACCAATCGAGCGGGCGTGAATTTTATCTTCCACCATGTGGCCCAGTTTCAGCATGTAGATCACCCCTACCGTGGCAGGCTGGTCAAAGCGCTCGCCGGTGCCCCCATCATAGAGATAGGTCTTACCATAGGGGGGCAGGCCTGCCTTTTCGGTATATTGATTGATCTCATCCAGGCTGGCCCCGTCAAAAATGGGGGTGGAAAACTTCATGCCCAGCTTTTCGCCAGCCCATCCCAGGACCGATTCATAAATCTGTCCCAGGTTCATCCTCGAAGGTACACCCAAGGGGTTCAATACAATATCGACCGGGGTGCCGTCTTCCAAAAATGGCATGTCTTCGGTGCGCACCACCTTGGAAATAATCCCTTTGTTGCCGTGTCGACCGGCAAGCTTATCGCCCACAGTGATTTTCCGTTTTTTGGCAATATACACCTTCGCCATCTGGACGATACCCGTGGGCAATTCATCTCCAATGGTTATGTTGTATTTCTCCCGCCGCAACTGCGCTTCAATTTCCCGGCGTTCGATGTTATAATTATGAAGTAAGGTTTTGATCGTTTCGTTCTTGGTCTTATCGGTGGTCCATTTTTTCGGACTCACATTGGTATAATCGATGTCCTGGAGGAGCTTCTGGGTGAACTTTTTGCCTTTGGGCACCACCGTGGCGTTGTAGTAATCCTTCACGCCCTGGGAGGTTTTGCCGTTGACCAGGGCTGTCAGTTTATCAATCAGGCGGTTGGTCAATTCATCCACTTTTTGGCCATACTCCTGATCCAGGCTCTCGAGTTTTTCTTTGTCAGCTCCTTTGGATTTTTTGTCCTTCACCGCACGGTTGAACAATTTCTTGTCAATGACAATGCCGTTGAGCGAAGGAGAAGCTTTCAGGGAAGCATCTTTCACATCCCCGGCTTTATCTCCGAAGATGGCCCGCAGCAACTTTTCTTCCGGAGAAGGATCGGATTCGCCCTTAGGGGTGATCTTACCGATCATAATATCTCCGGGTTTGATGTGGGCGCCGATGCGTATGATGCCATTTTCATCCAGGTCTTTGGTGGCCTCTTCACTCACATTGGGAATATCGGCGGTTAATTCTTCCAACCCGCGCTTGGTGTCACGCACTTCCATGACATATTCTTCGATGTGAATGGAGGTAAACACGTCATTTTTGACCACGTTTTCAGAAACCACAATGGCATCCTCAAAGTTATACCCTTTCCAGGGCATAAAAGCGACCTTGAGGTTTTTACCCAGGGCCAGTTCACCATTTTCAGTGCCATAGCCTTCGGTGAGGATTTCACCTTTTTGGACTTTTTGGCCATTACGAACAATAGGCTTAAGGGTAATGCTGGTGTTTTGATTGGTTTTCTGGTATTTGGTCAGGTAATAATGTTTGACGTCGCCCTGGAAATTGACAAATTTTTCCTCTTCGGTTTGGTCGTATCGCACCACGATCTCGCGGGCATCGACGTATTCGATGGTACCATCGCCCTCGGCCACGATTTGAAGGCGTGAATCGCGGGCCACTTCTTTCTCGAGGCCGGTCCCGACAATAGGGGCATCGGGTTTAACAAGGGGTACGGCCTGGCGCATCATATTGGAACCCATCAGTGCCCGGTTGGCATCGTTATGCTCGAGGAACGGGATGAGGGAAGCGGCAATCGAAGCGATCTGATTGGGAGCCACGTCCATCAGGTCGACCGTGTGGGATTCGGTATATGGGAAATCGCCGTCGTGGCGGGCCTTCACCCTTTCGGTCTGGAAAGCCCCCTGGTTGTCAATGGAGGCATTGGCCTGGGCGATCATTTTGGCCTCTTCTTCCTCGGCGCTCAGGTAAATGGCACCATCCCGGGTCAGGTTCACCTTTCCCTCTTCAACTTTTCGGTAGGGGGTTTCGATGAAGCCCAGGTTATTGATTTTGGCATAGACACACATCGAGGAAATAAGGCCAATGTTGGGGCCTTCAGGTGTTTCGATGGGACACAGCCGGCCATAATGGGTATAATGCACGTCGCGGACCTCAAAACCGGCCCTTTCCCTTGACAAACCGCCGGGACCCAGGGCCGACATCCGCCGCTTGTGGGTCATCTCGGCCAGTGGATTGGTCTGATCCATGAACTGGGAAAGCTGGTTGGTGCCGAAAAACGAATTGATTACCGAAGATAAGGTCTTCGAATTGATCAGATCGATGGGGGTAAAGACCTCGTTGTCGCGTACATTCATCCTTTCCCGGATGGTGCGTGCCATACGGGCAAGCCCCACACCAAACTGGTTATAAAGCTGCTCGCCTACAGTGCGTACCCGACGGTTGCTCAGGTGATCAATGTCATCGACATTGGTCTTCGAATTGATCAATTCAATCAGGTATTTGATGATCTCAATGATGTCGTCATTGGTCAATACCTTGGTATCGATGGATGTATCAAGGTTCAGTTTGCGGTTCAGCCGGTACCGCCCTACTTCTCCCAAATCATAGCGTTGATCGGAAAAGAACAGCTTGTCAATCACATCCCGGGCGGTCGCCTCATCCGGCGGCTCGGCATTTCTCAACTGCCGGTATATTTGCAGAACAGCTTCCTTTTCGCTGTTACAGGTATCCTTTTGGAGGGTATTGTAAATGATGGCATAATCCGATTGCGACTGATCTTCACGGTGAAGGAGAATCGTTTCGGCCCCGGTTTCAATGATCTGATCGATGTGTTTTTCTTCAATCACCGTATCCCGTTCAATCACGACCTCGTTGCGTTCGATGGAAACAACCTCGCCGGTATCCTCGTCGACAAAATCCTCGACCCAGCTGCGCAAAACGCGGGCAGCCAGTTTTCGCCCCACCACTTGTTCCAGGTTGGGCTTGGAGACTTTGACTTCATCGGCCAGGTTAAAAATCTCAAGGATATTCTTATCTCCCTCATAACCTATGGCCCTGAGCAAAGTGGTGACGGGGAGTTTCTTCTTCCGGTCGATGTAGGCATACATGACGTTGTTCACGTCCGTGGCAAATTCGATCCATGACCCCCTAAAGGGAATGATCCGTGCCGAGTACAATTTGGTTCCATTGGCATGGATGCTCTGACCAAAGAATACTCCAGGCGAGCGATGCAACTGTGAAACAACTACCCTTTCGGCTCCATTGATCACAAAAGAACCTTTCTCAGTCATATAGGGTACGGTCCCGAAATACACATCCTGAATGACCGTATCAAAATCCTCGTGTTCAGGATCGGTGCAGTAAAGCTTAAGTTTGGCCTTCAGAGGTACGCTGTAGGTAAGCCCTCGGTCCAGGCATTCCTGAATGGTGTATCTTGGCGGGTCAACAATATAATCAATGAATTCCAGGACAAAGTTGTTGCGGGTGTCGGTGATGGGAAAATTTTCCTGAAAAACTTGATATAATCCTTCCTGCTTTCGCTGCTCGGGTGTGGTATCTAACTGAAAAAAGTTTTTAAATGACTGGAGTTGTATTTCTAAGAAATCAGGATAGGGCAATTGATTCTTGGTGGATGCAAAGCTAATGCGTTGATTGGATGTTTGTAATGTCATTTTATTCCAAGAATTAATAACTAACCACTACAATAAGTAAAAATGGAACCCCCATAAATAGGGAAAAAAGGTTAAGAATCCTAGTCTGACGTAGGATTCAAAACCTCTCATTTATGAGATGTACCGAATGTTTATTTAAGCTCAACTTCAGCGCCGGCGTCCTCTAATTGAGATTTCAGATTTTCTGCTTCTTCCTTGGGCATTTGTTCCTTAATGGGTTTGGGCAGGGAATCGACCAGTTCTTTGGCTTCCTTCAGGCCCAGTCCAGTAAGTTCCTTAACCAACTTAACGATTTGCAGTTTGGCACTGCCGGCTGAGTTTAATATCACATCGAATTCAGTTTGCTCTTCAGCACCGCCTCCTTCTTGGCCTTCGGCAGGTCCTGCAGCTACAACAGGAGCAGAGGCTGGTTCAATGCCATATTCGTCTTTCAATATGTCTGCTAATTCGTTAACTTCTTTGACACTCAAGTTAACTAATTCTTCTGCAAGCGCTTTTAAATCTGCCATTTTTTCTAATTTTTAATGAATTTTTAATTGTTTGATTCTTCCTGTTCAGATAATGTTTTCATGACTCCAGCTAGGATGTGGCTTCCGGATTTCAATGAAGATATCACGTCGTTCATAGGTGTTTGCAATTGTAAGATCAGATCGCCGATGAGTTCTTCTTTCGACTTGATCTTAGCGAGATCTTCCAGTTTATCATCGCCGATATAGATTGACTCTTCCACATAGGCCCCTTTCAGCAGAGGTTTTTCCTTGGTTTTGCGGAAGTCTTTGATGATCTTAGCCGGGGTATTGCCCTTTTCAGTAAGTATCACTGAAGTAGGACCTTCCAGTATCTGCTCGAGTTCTTCGGTGGCGAAATCCATCTGGTCGAAAGCCCTTTTCAGCAGGGTGTTTTTCACCACGGTCAGTTTCAGATCGTTCTCAAAGCATTGCCGTCTCAACTGAGTGGTTTCATCGGCATTCAGACCCGATATATCTGCCAGATAAAAATGGGAGCTGTTTTGTATATCTTCAATCAGATCGTTAACAATTTGTTCTTTCTCCTCACGTCGTTTCATAGCGCGGTCAAATTCTTAATGGGTTTTGGTATTAAGCAGTCTTTCTCAGATCACTGGGATCGATCTTGATACCAGGGCTCATGGTACTTGACAGGGTAATGCTCTTAATATAGGTTCCTTTGGCAGAGGTCGGTTTGAGTTTGCGAATGGTATTCAAAAACTCCTTGGCGTTCTCTGCAATTTTTTGGGCATCAAAAGAAACCTTTCCGATTGAAGTATGCACGATGCCCGTTTTATCGACTTTAAAATCAATCTTACCCTTTTTAATTTCACTGACGGCTTCCCCCAGGTTATCGGTAACGGTTCCGCTTTTGGGATTAGGCATCAAACCGCGGGGGCCAAGGGTTTTTCCAAGGGGCCCGACCTTAGGCATAACAGAAGGCTGGGTGATGACAACATCAAAATCGAGCCATCCCTCTTTTATCTGGCTGATCATATCATCCAATCCCACATAATCGGCCCCGGCTTGTTTGGCTTCGTCCTCCTTATCGGCGTTGCAAAGGACCAACACCCTTTTGGTTTTGCCGGTACCGTGAGGCAAAGTCACCACCCCGCGTACCATTTGGTTGGGCTTTCGTGGATCCACTCCCAGGCGGACATCCAGATCGACCGAAGCATCAAAATTGGTGTAGGTAACGTCCTTCACCATCTGGGCTGCTTCTTCCAGTTTATATAACTGCGTTTTATCAAATTGTTCTAAAACACGCTTTCTATTCTTGGATACTTTAGACATGTTGAAGTTCGATTTTAGTTGTTACCAGGAAATTGTCCCTTCACGTTAATTCCCATGCTTCTGGCTGTGCCGGCAACCATTTTCATGGCCGACTCAACGGTGAAGGCATTCAAATCCTCCATTTTATCTTCGGCAATGGTCTTGACCTGGTCCCAGGTAACCGCTCCGACTTTCTCCCGGTTGGGTTCGGAAGAACCGCCCTTCAATTTTGCTGCTTCCAGCAACTGGATCGGGGCCGGTGGGGTCTTGGTGACAAAATCAAAGGACTTGTCCGAATAAACAGTGATGATCACCGGTATGACTTTCCCGGTTTTATCTTGTGTCTTGGCATTGAATTTTTTACAAAACTCCATGATGTTGACCCCTTTGGCACCTAAGGCCGGGCCAACCGGTGGAGAAGGATTCGCCTGACCACCCCGGATTTGCAATTTTATTACACCTTCAACTTTTTTTGCCATAGCATTTAAAACTTAAAACGTTATTCTTTTTCGACTTGCATAAAACTCAATTCGAGCGGGGTTTTTCTTCCAAAAATCTTTACCATGACCTTTAGCTTCTTCTTCTCTTCATTGACTTCCTCAATCACCCCGTTGAAATTGTTAAAGGGCCCGTCAATGACCTTCACGGTTTCCCCCACATAAAAGGGTGTATTGAGTTCTTCTTCCCCTTCGGCCAATTCATCGACCTTTCCTAGTATGCGGTTCACTTCACTTTTACGCAGGGGGGAAGGTTTGCTCCCCTCATTCTTAAGGAAGCCAATGACATTGGGAAGATTTTCCAGGTAGTGCTGAGTGTCGGCGGTCAGATAAGCTTCAACCAATACATAACCCGGGAAGAAATTGCGTTCTTTGCTGATTTTCTTCCCGTTACGTATTTGATACACCTTCTCGGTCGGGATCAACACCTGGCTGACAAACTCTCCGATTTTCCCTTTGGTAATTTCATTTTCGATGTAATCCTTTACTTGTTTTTCCTTCCCTCCAATTGCCCGCAGCACATACCATCGCTTTTCATTTTCCGCCATTTCAGCACCCCTTAATTCAATTAATAAAACATACTATAGACAAAGTCCATGATATTTCTGAAAGAAAAATCCATCAAAAAGACAATAATCGCGATAATCAAGGAAGCAACCATTACGATCACTGCACTTCTCTGCAGCTCACTCCATGTTGGCCATGATACTTTATGTATCAGCTCGTTGTAGGAGTCTTTTAAGTACGATTTAATCTTCATCCTCAAAAAGATTTAGCACGGGTGGTAAGACTCGAACTCACGACCGGCGGTTTTGGAGACCGCTGCTCTACCAACTGAGCTACACCCGTGTATATGGAAGGATGTTCGTTAACCTAACGCAACATCCCTTGTAGTTATTATTCTACAATTTCAGTAACCTGGCCGGCGCCAACGGTTCGTCCACCCTCACGGATAGCGAATCTCAAGCCTACATTCAGGGCGACCGGATAGATCAATTCCACATTCATGGTTACGTTATCGCCAGGCATGACCATTTCGGTGCCTTCCGGCAGTTTGACGTTACCGGTAACGTCCATGGTCCGGATGTAGAACTGGGGGCGATAATTGTCGTGGAAGGGTGTATGGCGGCCACCTTCGTCCTTCTTCAGCACATAGACTTCCGCTTTGAAGCGGGTGTGCGGTGTAATAGAGCCGGGACGGGCAATAACCATACCCCGTTTAATTTCATCCTTATTAACACCCCGCAACAGCAGGCCAACGTTATCGCCAGCTTCCCCATAATCGAGGATCTTGCGGAACATCTCTACGCCCGTAACAACGGTTTTGCGTTTTTCAGCACCCAAGCCGATGATTTCAACTTCTTCGTTGGTTTTGATCACACCGGTTTCTACACGGCCGGTAGCCACCGTACCACGGCCAGTGATCGAGAAGACGTCTTCAACGGGCATCAGGAAAGCTTTGTCTTTGCTTCGCAGGGGAACGGGGATATATTCATCCACGGCCCGCATCAGTTCCATGACTTTTTCCACCCATTTTTCTTCGCCATTGAGGGCGCCAAGGGCTGAACCGTGAATGATGGGGGCGTTGGAACCGTCAAATTCATAAAAATCGAGCAATTCACGAATTTCCATATCAACCAGCTCGATCAATTCAGGATCGTCGACCAGGTCAACTTTATTGAGGAAGGTAACAATTTTGGGTACGTTTACCTGGCGGGCCAGCAGAATATGCTCGCGGGTTTGGGGCATGGGGCCGTCTGTACCGGCAACCACCAGGATGGCTCCATCCATCTGGGCAGCACCCGTTACCATATTCTTTACATAGTCGGAGTGACCGGGACAGTCAACATGCGCATAGTGCCTGTTCTCGGTTTGATACTCAACGTGGGCGGAGTTAATGGTAACGCCTCTCTCCTTCTCTTCCGGAGCGTTATCAATCGAATCAAAACTCCTGACTTCCGAGAGGCCTTTCTCACTCAAAATCTTGGTGATGGCGGCTGTCAGGGTCGTCTTGCCGTGATCAACGTGACCTATCGTCCCGATATTTACGTGTTCTTTCGTTCGCTCAAATTTTTCTTTTGCCATAACTTCAGATATTAAATTTACGGTTTGGTGATTTTTGGAACATATATCGGTAAAATATGATGAACCACAGTATTGAGCCAATGACGGGATTTGAACCCGTGACCTCTTCCTTACCAAGGAAGCGCTCTACCACTGAGCTACATCGGCAAAAAGAGAGCGGGAGACGGAATTCGAATCCGCGACCCTCAGCTTGGAAGGCTGATGCTCTGCCAACTGAGCTACTCCCGCAATAAGGGATGTGGGGAGGGCAGGATTCGAACCTACGAAGGCTAACGCCAGCAGATTTACAGTCTGCCCCATTTGACCGCTTTGTGTACCTCCCCATATTGTCCTGGTATTGAGCCGATGGAGGGATTCGAACCCACGGCCTGCTGATTACAAATCAGCTGCTCTAGACCAACTGAGCTACATCGGCCAAAAACCTATTCACATCAATAGAAAGAACCTGTTAGTTCAGAAAATCGGTTCGCAAAGGTATATATATTTTATCTATCTTACAAAATTTATATTCCAATTTTTTTCAATTTTATGCCCCCCTTTGCTTGGCTTTTCTTTTGGTGAGTTGTTTGCGCAAGGCATTTACCGCTAAATCCGTTGACTCTTCAAAGGTATCGGTCTGTTTCTTTGCAAACAAATCACTGCCGGGAATCTGAAGTTTAATCTCGGCCAGTTTGTTGTCCGGGCTCTGGTCTTTCTCTACCCGTAGAAAAACTTCCGCTCCAATGATATTATCATAAAACTGATCCAGCTTGTTGACTTTATTTTCCACAAAATCAATAAGCTTCTGGTCGGCATCAAAATGTACGGAATGAATTTTAACGTCCATAAAAGGTCCTCCTTTTTAAGTTCTGGGATGTGCTTGCTTATATATGGCTCTTAGCTGCTCAAAGGTACTATGGGTATAGATCTGGGTGGCCGATAAATTGGCATGCCCAAGAATTTCCTTGATGGCATTCAGATCAGCCCCATGATTGAGCATGTGTGTAGCAAAAGTATGTCGTAAGATGTGAGGGCTTCTTTTCTCCAATGTAGTAATATAAGAGAGGTAGCGCCTGACGGTTCGATAAACGAATTTTTCATACAGCTTTCGCCCTTTATTGGTCACCAGCAGGTATCCCTGATGGCCCCGGGCAAATTTCTCATTGCGCAGGCTCCTATAATGTTCGATCAGCTCAAGCAATGGCTGTGTGACCGGTATCAGCCGCTCCTTATTCCTTTTTCCTAAAATGCGAAGCTGTTGATGGCCAAAATCCACGTCCTGGTCCATCATATTGATCAGTTCCGATAACCGCATGCCCGTCTGATAAAGGACCTCGAGGATCACCTGATCACGTACCCCGTAAAAATCGGTATCAAAGATCCGCTGATCCGTCAACAGGTTCATATGGGTTTCATCCACAAAATAAGGTATCCGCCTTCCCACTTTGGGCGTACGAACCCGGATCATTGGATCATGGTGGGTATAACCCATACGTATCAAGTACTTAAAGTAAGTTTTAAGCGTGGAAATCTTTCGGTTGATGGTGCGCTCGGAAATGTTTTGCTCCAGGCAACTTACAATCCATTCCCTGACCTGTTTTTCGCTGATCTCGCGAACATCCTGACTCGGTTGATGCTTTTCCAAAAAACTGAAAAACTGATTCAAATCGTTCCGGTATGCCCTGATCGTGTGCACCGAATAACGCCGCTCGAACCGCAAATATTTATAGAAGCCCTCCCTGTACATTATAGCCTGATGGATTAAATAGCCAGACCTTTAGCTTATTCGCTCTTTTCGCGCAACTGCTGCTTATATATGGCCCGCTTCTTCTCTTCACGCCTTCTCATCGAAGGTTTCGTATAAGATTGTCGCTCACGCAGTTCTTTTATGACACCGGTTTTTTCAAACTTGCGCTTGAATTTCTTTAATGCCCTTTCAATGTTTTCTCCGTCTTTAACTTGTACTACGATCATATAAGACCTCCTTTTTTTTATGAGCGGCAAATCTAACCAATTAATTCCACATTTTCAAAACGATATATCCAAAAAATTATTCTTTTTCTTAAAGGGTTGATTATCGATTATTTTCAAGTTGTTATATGCATTCGGATTCTGAGGAACCGGGAACTGTCCTGCCCCCCTGTTTAATTGCCGGCAAATACGATGTATCTGACGGCGACCCGGGTTCTGAAGGCCCATCCTTCTTATGCTCCAGGCGAAAATAGGGTTTCATTTTTCGATACGTTTTTAAATCCAAAATATTGTTGTGCAACAATTCCGGTAGCCGATCGATTTGTCCTCGCTGAAAATCCCGGTATCGAAGGATGGTTTTGGTTTGGTAAGCACTGAGGTAGGGATGGCGGATCAACTGGCGAAAAGTGGCTGTATCCAGGCAAATTTTCCGGATCTGCTGGGTATCAATCTTCAGATGGGGCCGAAGGGCGGTTACCAGGTCCCGGTCCATGCCATAAACTTCTTCCAGTTGCTTGATGCGGGCAAAGCCACCTAAAAGATCGCGATATTTACATATTCTCCGGGCATACACGGGGCCAATACCGGGAAGGAGGCTAAGGGCAAAGGCATCAGCCCGGTTAAGCTCCACCCTTTGGTTGGATGTTTTCGGGGGCGGAGGGGATAATTTGCCGGGGGGATGGTCGGAGGAAGAGGAAAACCGGGTGCTGGATGATCCAGGGGTGTAAGAGCTACCAAGGGCGGGGTCGATTTGAATATAGGGTTTAAGCCGGCGAAAGGTTGTGGAATCCAGTCCATAGATCTTTTTCAAATCGGAAGCTGAGGAAAAAGTGCCCCCGTGATGCCGGTATTTGACCAGATTATGGATGGCCCGGGGGGAGAGGCCCAATTTTTCCAGTTCGCTGCTATCGGCCTTATTGGGGTCGAACCGGAAGGGCTTGGAGTTGACCGGTTCTGCAAGTCCAGGGCTAATGGGTGAACCACCTTTATCGGAGCTGGAGGGCCGGGGTTGAGCTTTCTCCAGCCAGTGGTTCACTTCCCTGGTAAAGGTGGAATCAGAGATGGCAGGGTCTGACGGCCGCAAACAATCGTCCGGCAGAACACGAATAACCAGCACCAGGATCAGGATGCCCATCAACATCAGGATGCCCCTTTTTTCCTGCGGGGAAAAACTCAGCCAATCACCGGGGAAGCGATCGCTCATTTGATGGTGTTTTCGACGGGGGTCAGAAATTCAACAGGCCAATACCATTGAGGAAAACCAATGCAATGGCAATGGGGGCCAAAAATTTGACAATGAGCATGAACACCTGCAAAAGGTTCACCTTGAAAAGGCCTTCACTGGAGAGCTCCTTGCGGATGCGCTCCCTGCCGAAGAACCATCCCAGGAAGATCACTATAAACAACCCACCAATGGGCAATAGGATATTGGATGCGGCAAAATCCAGCATGTCAAAGATCTTGTTTCCGAACAGCGATATATGATCCAACGCACCCCACGACATGGTGGAGAGGGTTCCCAGGGCGGTAATGCCTATGGCAGCGACAATGGTAGCCGGCTTGCGGGAAATGCCCAGTTCTTCAGAAAAATAGGCGACCACCACCTCCAGCACCGAGATCGATGAGGTTAAAGCAGCGACCCCGAGCAATATGAAGAAAAGCAGGGAGAAAAAATAACCGCCGGGAAGTTTTTGAAAGATGGCGGGCAGGGTTCGGAATATGAGATCGGGGCCGGCCTCAGGTTCAATGCCAAAGGCAAAGACCGCGGGAAAGATGGCTACTCCGGCCAATATGGCGATGATGGTATCGGCCGCCGAGACACTAATGGCCGTACTGGCCAGGTTCTCCCTTTTATTGATGTATGAGCCATAAGTGATTAATGTGCCCATGCCGATGCTCAGGGAAAAGAAAGCCTGGCCCAGGGCAGCCAGCACACTGCTGGTATTGAGCTTTGCGAAATTCGGTTGAAAGAGAAATTCCAGGCCTTTACCGGCATCATCAAGGGTTACGGCCCGTATATCAAGCACAAGGATTAACAACAACAAGACCGGCATGAGAATCTTGGCATACTTTTCAATGCCCCGCTTCACCCCTGATAATACGATCCAGGCGGTAAGGCCCATGAAGACAATTTGCCAGATGATGGGCCGGAATGTTGCCGATTTAAAACCTACAAACATATGGGTGAGCTCCTGGGCCGTTTTGCCTGAAAAGCTGTCCGCTGCAGCCTTGTAGATATATTCCAGGGTCCAGGAAGCCACCGTACTATAAAAAGACAGGATGATGAAAGCAGCAACAACCCCTAAAAGTCCGATTAAATACCAATAGGTGCCCGGGGCCAGCCGCTTAAAGGAGCCAAACACATTCCGCTGGGCACTTCGGCCAATGGTAAACTCAGAAAGCATCACCGGTATCCCGATGGCGATAATGAATAACAGGTAGACCAAAAGGAAGGCGCCCCCGCCGTTCTCTCCTGCTACATAGGGGAAACGCCAGATATTGCCCAAACCCACGGCAGAACCCGCCGCGGCGGCAATTACGCCAAACTTGGTTCCAAAGCTGTCACGTTTTGAAAAGTCAAATTTTGCCATAGGAAATGATTTAGCAGAATGTTATTGCCGTTTGATTGATGTAACAATATTATAAAAAAATCGCCAATATGCAATCCCCCGGCTACAAGAAAAAAGGGGCACAAAAATATTTGTACCCCTCTGATGCATTTTTTGATGTTTTTCGCTTAGGCGATGTCAATTTCTTTAGCCAGATAAACATCCTGAATGGCATTGAGCAGCTCTACGCCTTGATCCATGGGCTTCTGGAAAGCCTTACGCCCGCTGATCAACCCCATTCCACCGGCACGTTTGTTAATCACTGCAGTGGTGACGGCATCCTTCAGGTCGCTTTCGCCTTTGGAAGCGCCACCGGAATTGATCAGGCCGATGCGGCCCATATAATTGTTGATCACCTGATAGCGGGTCAGGTCAATGGGGTGGTCCGAGGCCAGTTCACTGTACATTTTTTCATGGGTTTTGCCAAAATTCAGGGCGGTAAAGCCTCCATTGGTGGTGGGCATTTTTTGCTTGATGATATCGGCCTGAATGGTAACGCCCAGATGGTTTGCCTGACCGCTCAGATCCGCAGCCGTGTGGAAATCGTCCTGATCGGTTTTAAATGCCTTATTGCGGGTATAGCACCACAGAATGGTGGCCATGCCCAATTCGTGGGCCCTTTCAAAAGCCTCTGCAATTTCGACCAGTTGGCGGTTTGATTCAGGGCTGCCAAAATAGATGGTCGCTCCTATGGCCACGGCACCCATATTAAAGGCCTCATCAACAGTTCCGTAAAGAATCTGATCATGCTTGTTGGGATAGGTCAACAGCTCGTTGTGATTGATCTTGACAATATAAGGGATCCGGTGGGCATATTTGCGGGCTGTAGCCGCCAGCACACCAAAAGTAGAGGCTACCCCGTTTGCTCCACCCTCAATGGCAAGCTTCACAATATTTTCGGGGTCAAAATAAATGGGATTGGGCGCAAAAGAAGCCCCGGCTGTATGCTCAATGCCCTGGTCGATGGGCAAAATGGACAAGTAACCCGTACCTCCGAGCCTGCCATGATCAAAAATACGGGCCAGATTGGCCAGAACCCTGGGACTGCGGTTGGAATGATAAAACACCCGCTCAATAAAATCGGGACCGGGCAAATGAAGCTGATCCTTTTCCACCGTCTTCGATTTATGGTTTAACAGATCATCTGCCTGATCTCCCAGCAACTCTAAAACTTTATTATAAGACATAGGCTTAATATTTTATGGAATTACAAAACCTTACAAATTTACAAAAAAGAAAGGAAACCGGACAGCCCAACAAGAATTTCTCCTTAAAAAGGATATCCAATGGCAATGTTCCAGGAAAGGGTTTCCTTATTGATACGGCGGTTACCGGGTAACCAGCGTTTACCCGGGGGATAGGAAGGGTCTTTCAGTTTAAGGCCCACATCCAGCCGCAGCACCGAGAAGGACAAATCAAAGCGAAGGCCGAGGCCGGTGCCAATGGCCACTTCACTGAGGAAATCATTGGGGTCAAACTGAGCGCCCAGGCGGTCATCACGGGGGTTCAACGACCATATATTCCCGGCATCCAGGAAATAGGCCCCTTCCAGAATCCAAAACATCTTAAACCGATATTCCCAGTTGGCTTCCAATTTGATATCGCCGGTGAGATTGGGGTAACCCCTGAAATCTTGCCGCGGGGTATATCCTCCCGGACCCAGGGCCCGCACATTCCAGGCCCGGATGCTGTTAGCCCCGCCTGAAAAGTACTGCTTGACAAAAGGCAAGGCATTGGAATTGCCGTAAGGAAAGCCAGTCCCCACGAACAAACGATAAACAAAGCGTTCATCGTCATCCAAAATCTGATAATGCCGAAAATCAAAATCAACCCGGAAATACTGAGCATAGCGGATGCCAAAAATTTCGTAATGGTCGCCCACTTTATTAAAATCCGCTAATTTGCTAAAGGCCGTCAGTACATTGCCGGCCACCTCGGCATTGAGCCGGAAATACTGGAAATCCCGTGTTTTTTGTACATCCTGGTTGTTATAAATCATGCTGTAGCTGGTGACCGAGAGAAAGTGGTCCTCATAGCTGCTTTTTAAATAAATCTCCTCCAGATTGCGCTTAAAACTTGCCGACAGGTAAGGCAATCTCAAAATATTCAACTCCAGAGGATTGACATAATGAGTGAGGTAATTTTTGCTTTTCCAGCGGTAACCAAAGGTAACATTGGCCAGGGTACGGGTATAGTCAGGACGTTCCTGGTAGTTGTACATGGCCGAGAGGTTGGTCTTGGGATCATACTGTTTGACAAAACGGTCACTGCGCAAAAAGGGCAGCAGGAACTGCGGAAAGTCAAGGCTTACCTCTGTTCCCAGGCGCATGGTGTTGTCAATCCGGTTGAACTTCTCCTGATCAAGAATTTCAAAGGCGCCGGTAAATTTCGACTGGAATTGTTCGGCTCCGCCAAAGATGCTTTTGTGGGTATAAACCAGATTCCCTGCACCTCCGATATTGCCCGAAGAGTTGGTTCCCTCCAGCTCAATGGTATAACTCTGCAGCTTGAATTTTCTCAGGTAAATATGACAGTCCAGCTCGCCGGCCAGGGAATCTCCGGGCGATTGCGATTCCTGGTATTTAATGTTGATGATCTGGAATAAGCGCAGGGAATTTAAGTGTTGATAGGTTTTGTCTGTTTCTTCTTTGCTGTACCAGGCTCCCGGTTTAATATAATTGGATTGCCTGATCACATCCAGGTCGATGCCGGGCTCCGGGCCACTGTAGACAAACTTAAGGCCTTTATGCTCAATGGTATCCAGCTGTCGGATATATTCCCTTCGGTCGGCAATGGCTTGTCTGGGGGCATAGTTGGGAAAAATATAGACCGAGTCAACCTGAAAACGCTGGTGCGCCCGGGTCACTAAAGCGCCCTCACCCCGGTCGATGGTAAAGGGATTCACCTCGACGGTCAACTTCACCTGGTTGGTGCGGGCTGAGGTGTCGGCAATAAAACTGACAAAATCTTTGGAAAAATGATAAAACCCGTTATCCCTTAGAATACCTTCAATCATGGAGCGTTCCTGCTGAAGCAGTTCCACCGAAAAGACATCTCCCGGATCCACCGGCAAATTGGCGGTATCGGGATAAAGGAAAGGGCGCAGCACCGAATCCTTTACCCGATAATCAACATCACTGACCCGGTAAGGCTTCTTGGCCTCCACGTTATATTGGACGGTCACCTTCTGGTCATCATATATGACCGAATCCCTGACCTGTGAGTCATAATAACCTTTCTTTTCGAGATGATTCAGGATTTGTTTGCGCGATTCCTCCATCAAATAGGGGTCCCAGATAACGGGCTCCTCTCCGACCTTTCTCAGCCATTTGCTCAAACCCTTCTGCTTCTCAGGATTGGAAAGGCTATAGAGGTAAAGCGGGAAATTTAAACCCAAAAAGCGCCGGTTGGGTTTCTGACGGATATATTTTTTAATTTCGCTTTTTTCAACCTTACGGTCTTTGGTATTGATCTTGTACCTTCTTAATAAATAGTCGCCTTCAGGAACATGTTTGGTCGTGCTGCACGAGAACAATCCAATCAAGGGGATCAGAATAAGAAAAGAAAAGATGATTTTTGTGCGGTACATTCAAATGCCTTCTGTCCTATTATAATCCTTCAATAAATTAAAGCAAAATGGTATGTTAAGCAAAAATAAAATTAAATTTATTAACGCCCTAAAAAAAAAGAAAGACAGATATGAAAAAGCACTCTTTACAGCAGAGGGCGCCAAACTGGTGGAAGAGCTGCTGCAGGCCGGTTTTCAGGCTGAACTGCTTTGTGCCGAGGCCAAGTGGTTGGAACAACATCGTCTTTCCCTACCTACAAATATAAAAGAACCCATTGAAGTAAGCGAATCCGAATTGGGTAAAATATCGGGGCTGAGTACCCCCCAGCAGGTACTGGCTGTTTTTCACATGCCCGTTTATCCTTTGAAGGAAGAAGAGTTGTTGGGGGGGCTGACTCTTGTAGTGGACCGGGTTCAGGATCCGGGCAATATGGGAACGATCATACGGACAGCCGACTGGTTTGGGATCGGGCACATCATTTGCTCTGAAGATGCCGTAGATGTTTACAATCCCAAAACCATTCAGGCCACCATGGGCTCCATTGGCCGGGTTAAAGTCTTTTATAAGCCATTAAACAGCTGGCTGGCTTCGGTTCGCAATCGTCATCCGGATCTGCCGGTTTACGGGACCTTCCTGGAAGGGGAAAACCTTTATACCGCACCCCTGGAATCGCGGGGGCTGATTATTATGGGCAGTGAATCGCATGGCATATCTGCCGAGCTGCACCCTTTCATTTCCCGGCGGCTTTATATCCCCGCTTTTAATGGCATTAGCGGCAAAGCAGCTGAATCCCTCAATGTTTCCATGGCAACCGGCATCGTATGCGCCGAATTCAGGCGGCGCCAGTGGGAGGCGGCGGGTCACTCAAAATGAAAAGACAGGCTTACCATCCTCGATTTAAGCTTATCCAGGGAGGTTACATACCCGGGATTTTGATCATGTTTATCTGGATCAAGGACATTGCGCATGCCCACCGATAGTTTGAGTTCCACCGAGAGTTTAAAATAGGGCAGGTAAAAATCCATACCCATGCCCCCTTCCAGGTAAACATCAAACGGGCGTAGCTTCACATAAATGCCTTCACCCGTGTTAAAATCCTTGTTGCGGGCCATGTCCCATCGAAAATTCACCCCACCGATGATATAGGGGCGCAAATTGTGGTACCGCCTGGCCTCATAACGCATGATAAAGGGCAGGTTGATGAAGGTGCTGCCCAGGTTCATCTCTGTATTGAGCTCTGCCTGAGATGTATCGGAAGACCCCAGGTTGCTGTAATAGGCCAGGTTGCGCTGGCCCAGCGATATACCGGGCAAAAAACGAAAATCCAGGTATTTGCCCAGCCTGAAGTTGGTGACGATGCCGATGTCAATGCCGGGGGAAAGGCGGTTGATTTCAGGGAAGGTATCCGGGCGGGCTATACCATTGCCCAATGCCTGGCGGGAGGGATAGATGGCAAAATCCATGGTATTGATGGCCAGGGTATAGCCAAAATGAAAAGGTTTATGGTCGATCTTTTGATAATTCAGGATGGGATCGCCCTCATCCTGGGCTGCAACCAGACTGGGCACGAGAATAAGAACAAGCAGAATCTTTCTCAAAATGACAGCATTTATGACAATAAAAACGCATTCAATCCCGGTTTATTATCGCAAAGTCAACCGGCGCAGGGGATCATTCTTCCATAATCCTGTAAAGTGCTTGTTCATAATGCCTTTTCATATCATGGATAAACCCGTAGGAATCATCGTCGATACGAAGCTCTGTTTTGGTAACATGGCCCAGGGTGGAGAAAGGTACATTCTTCTCAAGCATAAAGTCAACGAACTGGGTTTCGTTGGAGGAGGTCACACTGACCACTACCCTACCCTGGGCTTCCCCAAAGAGGAAAGCGTCGCGGCGGATATCCGCGCTGGTGGTTATATCAAAGCCCATATTGCGTGCCATAGCCGATTCCAAAAGGGTGATAAAAAGGCCGCCTTCAGAGACATCATGGGCTGAGCGAATCATTCCATGTTCGATCAGATCTTTTACTGCCTGCTGCACCTTATACTCTTCTTCCAGGTCAAAGAAAGGGGCAGGCGACTTCTCCACCTGATGATATGAATACAGGTACTCTGAAGAGCTGATGTCTTCAATGGAACGACCGATCAAAAAGATCATATCGCCTTTTTCCTTAAAACCGATGGTGGTTTGATGGTTTTTATTGTGGAGGATTCCCAGCATACCGATGACAGGAGCCGGAAAAACAGGCTCTTCTCTGCCGTTGAGGGTTGTCTGGTTGTAAAAGCTCACATTGCCTCCGGTAACCGGGGTTTCGAATTTTCGGCAGGCATCCCCCATCCCTTTAACAGCCTGTACAAATTGCCAATAGGCTTCGGGATTATAGGGATTGCCAAAATTCAGGCAATTGGTAATGGCAGTGGGTTCGCCGCCGCTGCATACAATATTGCGGGCTGCCTCGGCCACAGCGATCTGGGTGCCTGTATACGGGTCGGCATTGACATATCGGGCATTGCAGTCGGTGGTCATGGCCAGGGCTTTGCTGGTTTCCTTCAGATTGAAGACCCCGGCATCGCTTGGGAAATTGGTGGTCATGTTGGCGGTCCCCACCATGGTGTCATACTGTTGAACCACCCATTTCTTGGAAGCAATATTGGGATTGGTCACCATGTTCATGATCACATCCCTTAAATCAGAAGGTTCAGGCACATCCGAAATGGAAAACTTTTTATATTCATCGATGTAGGCCGGTTTTTGGTAAGGCCGGTCATATACCGGAGCGCCACCGCCCAACACCAGAGAAGAAGCCGGTACTTCGGCCTCCAATGTATCCTGGGTATAGAAATACAGTTTGTCTTCTGCGATCACTTCACCAATGACTTCCCGGTTGAGGTCCCATTTGTCAAAAATCCTTTCTACTTCTTGCTCATGGCCCTTTTCAACAACCACCAGCATGCGCTCCTGGGATTCGGAGAGCAGGATTTCAAAAGGCTCCATGTCGTTCTGACGCAAAGGGACCTTGTCGAGGTTGATCTTCATTCCGTGGCCGCCTTTTTCGGACATCTCAGAGGTTGAACAAATAATCCCGGCAGCTCCCATATCCTGCATGCCAACGACCCCGGCCGATTTATTAAGCTCCAGGGTGGCCTCCAACAGCAATTTTTCCATAAAGGGGTCGCCCACCTGGACCGAAGGCAAATCTTCTGCCGATTTATCGGTCAGATTGGCCGAAGCAAAGGTGGCCCCGTGGATGCCATCCTTGCCGGTAGAAGAGCCGACAATATAGACGGGATTGCCCACGCCTTTGGCAACGGCCGATATCACCCGGTCTTTCTTCACCAGCCCGACCGACATGGCATTGACCAGGGGATTGGTATTGTAGGATTTATCAAAATAGACTTCTCCGCCCAAAACCGGAACGCCAAAGGAGTTGCCGTAATCACCGATTCCTTTGACCACACCGCGTAAATGCCATTTGGTGCGAGGCTCAGAGGAATCCCCAAAACGAAGGGAATTAAGCTGAGCCACCGGCCGGGCACCCATGGTGAAGATATCGCGGTTGATGCCGCCTACTCCCGTAGCCGCCCCCTGATAAGGCTCAATGGCCGAAGGATGATTGTGCGATTCGATCTTGAAGGCACACCCATATCCGTTGCCCAAATCCACCAACCCAGCGTTCTCTTCACCGGCAGCCGCCATTAACTGAGCCCCCTCCCGGGGCAGTGTCTTCAACCATTTGATCGAATTCTTATAGGAGGCATGTTCGGACCACATGACTGAAAAAATACTGAGCTCTGTAAAGTTGGGATTTCGCCCCAGAATGGTCCTGATCTTGTCATATTCCTCCGGGAGTAAACCCAGTTGTTTGGCTGTATCGACCGTTACTTCCATGATCAATCCTGTTTTGTGTGCTTCAATTATCTGACAAATATAAACAACTCATCAAACAATACCCGGATCAGGTTGCGATTTTAAAAACAAAACGCTTCCGGCATAAAAATGGCCGAAGGCTTAGATCAGCCCCAGGCGTTTGGCCCGCCTTTCCCAGATCTTCATGGCTTGCTTCTGCATATCCTCAACATTGTCCAATTCATCCATGATCTCAGTACCCAAAAGGGTCTCAATAACATCCTCCATGGTAACAATCCCCGACATTTCCCCATATTCGCCCACAACCATGGCAATATGCTCTTTTTCTTGTAAAAATTTATAGAACAGGCGAATGATGGGCATCTTTTCATTCACCACCATGATGTTCCTTCCCAGTGATTTCAACTGCCAGTTCCATTTCTTCTCAATCATATATTGCATCAGATCATCCTTCAGCACATAGCCGGTAATGTTATCGATGTTGTCGCGGTAAATAGGAATTCTCGAAACCCTGATCTTTTCACGGGTCTGCATAAAATCACGGACGGTTTGGTCTTCGGGAGCCGAAACCACCACCGTACGCGGGGTCATAATGCTTTTGACCACAATGTTGTTGAATTTCATCAGATTCATCAGAATTTGCGACTCCTCCTTTTTAAAGATGCCCTCCTGGACTCCAATCTCTGCCATAGCCTGAAATTCAGCCCGGCTCAATACGGTTTCGCCTTTCTGTTTGTTGAGGATTTTGGTGATGAATTTGCTCAGGATGATGAATGGATACAGGGGGGAATAAATCAAAACCGTCAGGGCACGGGCAGTAAAAGGTGCCAGCCGTTTCCAGAAACTGGCCCCCAAAGTTTTGGGAATGATCTCAGAAAAAATCAAAATCAAAATCGTCAATACAGCTGAAGTAAGGGATAAATATTCATTGCCCCAGATTTTTTGGGCCTGGGCACCCACCCCTGCCGCACCAATGGTATGGGCAAAAGTATTTAACGTCAATATGGCGGCCAGGGGCAAATCAACCTCTTCCTTGAACCGCTTTAAGGTGCGTCCATAACTCTTATTTTCATTCACCTTGGCCGCGATGAAGGAAGGGGTGATGCTCAAGAGCGAAGCCTCCAGCATCGAGCAGAGAAAGGAAAAAAACAAGGCAATGAAAAGATATAATACCAGTACGAGCATAAGGCTTTAAATCTTATCAGTCATACACAAATATACCTAATTCTCATAAAAATGCATTTCCCTGATGTAATCATAAACCGGCCGGGGCAGGAAATAACGCATATCCTTGCCCTGGCTGATGGCCTTTCGGATCAGGCTGGAGGAGATTTCCATCAAAGGGGCATCGACCCGATGAAAGGCATAGCGGTCCTGGTAAGCCATGGGATCGGTGCCAGGGCGGGGATAGACATACAACTGGCTTTGCTCAAGCAATTCCCGGTAGTTTTTCCATTTGTGCAGATGCACCAGGTTGTCGGAACCCATAATGAGAGAAAACTCCTTGTTGGGATGTTTCTCCATTAAATAAGTCAGGGTATCGATGGTATAGGAAGGCCGGGGCAGAATAAATTCAATGTTGGAGGGCATAATTTGCAAATCCTGGCCAAGGGCCAGTTCCACCATATAATAGCGCTGGTATTCAGGCAAAAGACTTTTGGTATTTTTAAAGGGGCTCTGGGGGCTAACCACCAACCATATCTGCTGAAGATCGGTGAATTCGGCAATGTAGTTGGCAATGGCCAGATGCCCGATATGGATCGGATTAAAAGAACCAAAAAACAATCCTACTTTCATGAGTGTATCCTTAGGAATGGATAAATTCTTCAACCATTTGTTCAGCCTGTTTTACCGCCTTTTCAAGGTCGGTATTGTAAATGATCCGGTCAAATAAGTTGGCATATTTGAGTTCCGATTCGGCTTTACGGATGCGCAAATCAATTTTTTCGCTCTCATCGGTTGAGCGGTTGGTCAGGCGCTTTTCCAATTCCTCTACCGAAGGGGGCATCACAAATATGGCCAGGGCCTCCCCGCCATAGGTCTTCTTCAAATTCAGCCCTCCCTGAACATCAATATCAAAAATAACATTCTTGCCCTTGTTGCGGATGCGTTCCACTTCACTTCTGAGGGTTCCGTAAAAATGTTCTTCATAAACTTCTTCCCATTCTACAAAGGCGCCCTGGCGGATTTTTTCAATGAAATCCTGTTGGGAGAGGAAATAGTAATCACGGGCGTCAACCTCGTTCTCACGCTTCGGCCGGCTACAGGCAGAAATGGAAAACTCCAGGTTCAGGTCCTTATCCAACAGGCGCCGGACGATTGTTGTTTTTCCCGACCCGGAAGGCGCCGAAAAAATAACCAGTTTGCCCTTTCTTCGATAAACCATCTTAGTTAAAGTCTAAATGTTGGTCGATATTGATCAAGGCAGATCCTTATTTCAATGGTTCTTGGCTCATTGTTAATGGGCCTAAAAATAAATAGTCAATCCTTTGTTAGGATATAGTCAACATCTTCAATCCATTCAATGGATTATAAAACATTCATTACCTGTTCACGGATCTTTTCCAGCTCATCTTTCATCTGAACCACCAGGCGCTGCATGTCAGAATCATTGGATTTGCTGCCAATGGTATTGACTTCCCGCCCGATTTCCTGGGCCAGAAAGTTCAACTTTTTACCTACCGCACCTTCCTGGTTCATCAAATCCAGGAAATAATTAAAATGATTCTCCAGGCGGACTTTTTCTTCCGTTATATCGAGTTTCTCCATGTAATAGACCAATTCCTGCTCAAAGCGGTTTTGATCGATGTTCACCTCGCTTTGATATTCACGAAATTTCTCCTGCAACCTTTCGCGAATCCTTTCACTGCGGGCCTGATCATAGGTATCGGTTTGCCTGAGGGATTTTTGAAGGGCCGCCATTCTTTCGCGAAAATCTTTTTCTATGGCCTGTCCCTCCTGTTTCCTGAATGCAATCACTTCACCTATGGCCTTTTCCATGGTTTGTCTGACCATCTCCCATTGTTCGGGATCCAGGGTTTCTTCCTGTTTTTCAAGAGCTTCCGGCATTTGCAGGGCGGAATGCAGCAAATAAGAATCAAAAGGAAGTTTCATATCTTCCGAGATACGCTTGATTTGCTTAATATAACTTTTAATCACCGCATAATTCAACTGGGCTGCCTGTTCTTTCCCGGTATATTCATAAGTAATCAGGCAATTGATTTTGCCGCGTTGGAGCTGACCCTGCAGCATTTTACGGAGTTCTATTTCTTTCTCTTTAAGGTTTGCAGGCAGTTTGATATTGATATCACTCTGTTTGCTGTTCAGGGCCCTTATTTCAATGGATATATTTTTGTTCTGGTAACTTCCTTCAGCCTTACCGTAACCAGTCATGGATTGTAGCATAGAAGTGGGTTTGGTTTTGCTGCAAAGGTACAATAATCCTGCTAATAACCAATCATTGGGCAGGGCGATTGACCACCACTTTGTCTTTCCACCGGCCGGTAAGGTAATATCCATAAGCCATGGCCAACCCCATGACCCATCCAATGGGGATGGCCCACCAGATGCCAACAGGCCCGTAATGTTGGGAAAGCAGGTAAGCCCCGGGTATACGGATAAACCAAAGTGAGAGGATGGTGGTAATCATGGGCACCACCGTGGCACCGGCACCGCGAAGTACACCGGAGGTGGCAAACATGGCCGAGAAAACCACATAAAACGAACCTACAATGACCAGGTATTGCTGTCCGAGTTGTCTTACCGCCGCCTCCTGTGTAAAAAGGCTCATGATAAATCCTCCGGCAAAAACCACCAGAAGGGTTACCCCCACCGATAAACCGGAAGACATCATCAAAGTTGCATGAAAACCGCTTTTGACACGATGGGGTTTTTGGGCTCCTAAATTCTGGCCGACAAACGTGGAGAGGGCCCTTCCAAAATTCATCGCAGGCAGGGTGGCCAGGGAATTGAGACGGGCAGAGACCGAATAGGCTGCAATCACGTCGGTCCCGAATCCATCTACAATCCAAACCAAAGCCATCATCCCCATGGCCACGGCCATTTGCTGGATGCCGGTGGGCAATCCGATGCGCATGCTCCGACGGAAAAGCCCTCGGTCAAAGGTCCAATGAAACAATGAAAAACGAATCACCGGATGAAAACGGTTCAGGTAGAAGATGGCCGTTATAAAAGCACCACCCTGGGCCAGAACCGATGCAGCAGCAACCCCGGCAATACCCCAGCCAAAAACCACCACAAACAATAAATCAAAACCGATGTTGAAAACCGTCGAAATGATCAAAAAATAAAGGGGGGTGCGCGAATCCCCCAACCCCCGCAAAGCTGCACTGGTGCCCATGAATCCAAAAAAAGCCAGGACCCCGGCGAAAAAAATCTTTAAATAAAGTTCGGCCATCGGAATCACTTCCCCGGGCAGCCTTAAAAGCAGAAAAATTTCCCGGCTGAAAGCCATGCCCAAAAGCCCGACCAAAATGGCGGCAAAAAAAAGAAAGATCAGCAGGGTGTCGATGGTACGTTTGACCCGCTGCTGATCGCCTGCCCCGAAATACTGGGCAATGACCACGGTCGCGCCCGAAGTAATGCCCAGTACCAGGGAAAAAAAGACAAATATAACAGGGAAAGAAGCCCCCACCGCTGCCAATGCTTCCTTACCAATAAAATTGCCCACGATAACACTGTCGACAATGTTATAGAGCTGATGAAAAATATTGCCCAAAAGCATAGGCAGGGCAAATCGCAGAATGAGCTTGCCTTCCTTCCCTCTGGTTAAATCTTTCATCGGCAGTTGGGTGGTTTTTTCTTCTCAACATCAAAAACCACCTAATGTTTGATTGAAACCTGATTTACTAACCCCAAAACAGTTAATCAAACCATTCAATGCCGTTCCAGCTCAACTGTGAAGTGCCGCATGATGGGAGCTTCCCTGACAATCTTCAACCCCCGGGTAATCTGATCCCGGCGGTCATATACATTCTTCAAGGCCACGGCCACCAGATTCATGTGGTTATTGGTATATACCCGTCGGGGGATGGTCAGGCGGAGCAATTCGAGTTCGGGATAACGGTTTTCGCGGGTTTCGGGATCCCGGTCGGCCAGCAGGGTACCGATCTCGACGGCCCGGACACCGGCTTCCAGGTACAATTCCACGGCCAGGGTCTGGGCCCTGAATTGCTCGCGGGGCAAGTTGGGCAGAAACTGATTGGCGTCCACAAAAATGGCGTGGCCCCCGAAAGGTTTTTGAACCGGAACACCCAACTCTTCCAGGCGTTGGCCCAAATAACCAACCTGGCGGACTCGCGTGTCCAGATACTCAAAACGTGTGCCTTCATACAACCCCTGAGCCAGGGCATTCATATCGCGCCCCGACATGCCCCCATAAGTAATGAAACCCTCAAACATGATGTTGTAAACACTGGCTTGGCGGAATAGATCTTCATCACGGAAACCAATGAACCCCCCCATGTTGACAATGGCGTCCTTCTTGCTGCTCATGGTCATCAAATCAGCATGTTGATACATCTCGGCCACGATATCCCGGATGGAAACATCCTGATAGCCTTCCTCACGGATCTTAATAAAATAGGCATTTTCAGCAAAACGGGCCGAATCAAATAATACCCGAACCCCATACTTGCGGGCCAGGGCATGAACCCCCCGGAGGTTCTCCATGGACACGGGTTGCCCCCCCGATGAGTTGCAGGTCAGGGTGACCACTATAAAAGGAATCCGCCGGGCCGGATAAGCCTTCAAGGTTTCTTCCAGTTTGTGCAGATCCAAATTGCCCTTAAAGGGATGTTCTATCTGGGTATCATAGGCCTCATCAATCGTACAGTCAACGGCTGATGCCTTCCGGTATTCAATATGGCCTTTGGTCGTGTCAAAATGGGCATTGCCCGGGACCACATCGCCGTTGTTGACCATCACCGAAAACAAAACATTTTCAGCCGCACGCCCTTGATGGGTGGGTAGAAAATAAGGAAATCCAAAAATATTTTTGATGGCCGATTTCATCTTATAATAAGAAGTGGCCCCCGCATAACTCTCATCGCCGGTCATCATCTCCGACCATTGCCGGTCACTCATGGCACCGGTGCCAGAGTCTGTTAACAAATCAATAAATACCTGCTCGCTCTTCAGGTTAAAAAGGTTGTATTTGGCCTGGCGAATCCATTGCTCCCGCTCTTCCCTGCTACTCCTGTGAAGGTTTTCAACCACCTTGATCTTATACGATTCTGCATATGGTAAATTCATAACGCATTCGTTTTAAATGAAACTCAATAAATTGTGATAAAAAGCTGAAATTTAGGAGAGTCAGGAAAGGCGATAATCATCCCTTCTTTTTATGTTCACATAACGTGTTCGTGCCAAAAAATCAAGGATATAGCAACTTATCATGACTGATTTTTGATGCAAAATTATTATTTTATAAAAAATTGAAATATATTTTCGGCCCAATTATTTCAAATTTTTTGTCTATGTATAGAGGATCGCTGGCGATTCTGATTTGGAGTTTTTTATTGATGGGAAATATATACGGACAAAACCCTGACAGCCTGCATACTAAAACCGCTCCCACCTCCCAAACCCAGCAAATTCAATCTTCAAATGAGACTCCGGAAAATTTTTCCGGGGATACTACCTCTCCGTTCATTAAACAGGGAGTTCCAACAGGATTAACTTCGGGCGACACCATACCGCCTGCTGACTCGCTAGAGTCCGACCCACTTACCAGGGAAGCTGATTCGCTTACCGGAGAAACCGATTCGCTGCCGGTACAATCCACAACAGACACCGTGCGAATTACCCTGCGCGATACGGTTCAAATCACCAAACGCGATACCATCACCCAATACCTGCTTGATGTACTGATGGCTCATCCCACCAGTAAGATGGACAGCGCAATAGCTTATGTCCAGCAGCACGGAGTAAAAGACACAGCAAGTTTGCTCAGTGATACCGCCAGAACCATGCTTCAACGGTTCCTTTATTACGCCAAAAGCTACCCCGAAGATTCTACCAAAATTTACATCAAAGAAAACTTTCAAAACGATTCGCTCGTCCATTTCTTCCAGGATTCTGCCCACCAGCCCGTGAACGACTCACTCAACCACTACCTCGATTACCTCTGGCAACGGACCCGGAAAGATTCGGTAGCCTTCACCATTTACAATAAAGCCCGCGATTCGGTAAAGCTCTGGCTTAAAAGAAATCCCCGCGATTCTTCCCGCTTCTTGATTTATGACGATAAAGATTACCCCGCAGGAATTTGGATTCATCCGCGCAATAAAAAATCCATTCAGTTATCTTTCGGAAAAAACGTCCGCATCGAGGAAGTTGAAACGCAGCAAACCCTGCGCGAATACCTGCCTGTTACAATGGAAGAAATCGGGCTGAAACAACAGCAAGAGGTCGATATGATCTTCCCCCAGTGGGATATTGATGGCATTGGCCGGGCCCATTTTAACCAGGGCTACATCACCAACAATTGGGCCCGGGGCGGTGAAAGCTCAATGAGTACCCTATGGACCATCAGATACAGTGCCGATTACAAAAAAGGAAAAACCATTTGGGACAATGACCTGGAGTACAAAATCGGTTTGCTCAAATCGGGCGAGAAAAGCCTGAGAAAGAATGAAGATAAACTCGAGATCAACTCCAAATTCGGTTCCAACGCCAGAAAAAACTGGTACTACAGTACCCTGCTCAACTTCCAGACTCAATTTTTCAAAGGCTACGATTACCCCGATACCGACCAGCCGATCTCGGGGTTTCTGGCCCCTTCCTACTTGGTGTTTTCTGTGGGTATGGATTACAAACCCAGCGACAAACTCACCCTGCTGCTTTCCCCTATATCTTCCAAGTTCACCATGATGCGCGATACTACTACTTTCGATCAAACCAATTTCGGGATCAGTAAAAACAGAAAATCCAAAAAAGAACTGGGGGCGTATGTCAAATCCATTTTCACCCTGGACATTACCCCCAAAATCAGTATGGAAAACAAAGTCAATTTCTTTATCAACTACCTGGGGAAAAAAGAAACCCTGGACGTTGACTACGAAATGACCCTGAACATGGAGATCAACCGGCTGATCAACACCACCATCAACACCCATTTGGTATATGACCGGGACATCAGCCGCCACATTCAGTTTAAGGAAAACCTGAGCGTTGGGATGGAGTACAAATTTTAGTTCCGACCCCGCTTAGCGGGGTAATATTTCTCGACCCCGCTTAGCGGGGTATTAACACCAACAGCAACAAAAAAAGGAAGCCAAAAACCATGGCTGGCCTTTGACTTCCTGATGAATACCCACTTACTAACCCTAAGTGTGTTGAAAACTAAACCCAATAAATATACAGATTACGGGAAATAATCCTATAAATTAAACGCATGAGCATTTAATTTGTTGCAATAAAAAAAAATTTTTTCAAACAAAAACGCAACCTCATAAGGTCTTCTTATTCTTCAAATTACACAAAAAACGGGGTGGGTTGTGCAAGGTGATATAAATCAATTTTTACCAGGATGAAGAAATTAAGCCTGTTTAAGAAAAAAGGGTCTAAATTATGTTGGAAAAAATGAATTCAGGGTTCATTTTTATTTACAAATTTGGCCAGATTTAGGGGTTTAATCAAAACATGTAACATCAAAAGGAGTCATGGAAAAAGAGATCAAATTCAGCCTATTATACAGGGACATGTGGCAATCAAGTGGCAAGTATGTTCCACGGGTGGATCAATTGAAGCGGATAGCCCCGGTAATTATTGACATGGGTTGTTTTTCGCGCATTGAGACCAATGGCGGGGCATTTGAGCAAGTGAACCTGTTATACGGAGAGAATCCAAACAAGGCTGTCCGGGAATGGACCAAGCCATTCAATGAGGCAGGCATCCAGACCCATATGTTGGAGCGGGCCCTCAATGGGATTCGTATGTATCCGGTGCCGGCCGATGTGCGGCGGCTGATGTTTCAGGTCAAAAAGGCCCAGGGAGTCGATATTGCCCGGTCTTTTTGCGGGTTAAATGATCACCGGAATCTGGAGTTATCGATCAAATATGCCAAGGAGGCAGGCATGATCTCTCAGGTTGCCTTGAGCATCACCCATTCTCAAATCCATACCGTCGATTATTATATGGGGGTAGTAGATAAAGCCGTGGAATACGGCACCGATGAGATCTGCCTGAAAGACATGGCTGGAGTTGGCCGGCCGGTGACCCTGGGCAAACTGGTTAAACGGATCAAAGACAGACATCCCCACCTGGTGGTTCAGTACCACGGACATTCGGGTCCGGGCTTTTCAGTTGCCTCAATGTTGGAGGTGGCAAGAGCTGGGGCCGATTACATCGATGTGGCTATGGAACCCCTTTCCTGGGGAATGGTTCATCCGGACATCATCACCATCCAGGCCATGCTCAAAGATGCCGGATTCAAGGTACCCGAAATCAACATGAAAGCCTACATGAAGGCCCGGGCCCTGAATCAGGAATTCATCAACGAGTTTTTGGGCTATTTCATCAACCCGCGAAACCGCTATATGTCATCGCTTTTGGTCCAGGTAGGCCTGCCCGGGGGGATGATGGGCAGTATGATGGCCGATCTGAAAAATGTCCAGCAGGGCTTGAACCAGACCCTTCAGGCTCAGGGCAAGGAAGAACTGAGCGAAGATGACCTGTTGGTCAAACTCTTCGATGAAGTCCAGGAAATATGGCCCAAGCTGGGTAATCCCCCGCTGGTAACTCCTTTCAGCCAGTACGTCAAGAACATTGCCCTGCTCAATGTGATGCAGGAAATTCAGGGCAAGCCCAAATTCCAGATGATTGATAACAATGCCTGGGATATGATCCTGGGTAAGGCAGGCAAACTCCCCGGAGAACTCGCACCTGAAGTCATAGAACTGGCCCGCCAGCAAGGCAAAGAGTTTTACCAGGGTGTGCCTCAGGATAATTATCCCGACCAGCTCGAGGCTTACAAAAAAGAGATGAAAGAAAATGGATGGGATTTTGGCCCGGACAACGAGGAACTTTTTGAATTTGCCATGCACGAGCGGCAATACCGCGACTATAAATCCGGGGCGGCGAAGCAACGTTTTCAGGACGAGTTAAACAAACTGCGGAAAGAACAAGAGTCAGGCACCGGGAAAAAAGGCGTTCAAAAGGATCCCAACAAAAAAGACATCACCGCTCCGACCACCGGAAAAATTGTCTTCAGCATCAACTATTATGTCCATGAGCGGACCATTGAAACCGGCAGCCATGTGAACGAGGGCGATCGGATTTGTTACATTGAATCCAACAACACCTTCAATGAGATCAAATCCGAGTATGAGGGAGAAGTCTCCGACATCTTTGTCGAGCATGGCGAATTCGTCTCCCAGGGCGATGTGCTGGTCCGCCTCAAATAACCCCGCTTAGCGGGGTCAAAAGCGGGAAAAAAATAACCCCGCTAAGCGGGGTTGCGAAAAATTTGTTGACCCCGCTTAGCGGGGTTGCGAATGAAGCAGGGGTTAAAACTTGTATTGTTTGATGATCTCTTCGGGATTCATTAAGATATCCACATACTGGGCCCGCTTGTAGACAAAAGGATCTTTTACGCGGGCGCGCGAAAGCTTACCCCTGAATTCTTCCAGAGAACCATAGCCTTTATCATCCATCCACTTTTCGATGTCTTTTAACATCGTGCTCACATGACCAATCTTATTCATATAAATGCTGCTGACGGTTTGCACACAATCGGCCCCGGCCAGTATCATCTTGACCACATCCTGGCCTGAAAAAATACCGGTGCTTGAACATACATCCCCGCTGATCTGATCATAAAGCAAGCCCGCATAACGCAGGGGCATTTTATGATCCCCTTCGCGGCTTAAATTAAACGGAAAGCGATGTTCTTCTGCCTGTGTATTGATTTCGGGTTCAAAGAAGCGGTTAAACAAAACAAAGCCATTGACTTTTTGTTGATCCATCTTTTGAATCACATTTAACGGATTGGAATAAAACGGACTCAGTTTAACACTTACCGGAATTGATACGGCATTTTTTACCGAATCAAGGATGTTAAGCTGTTCTGACTCTACATCGGCAGAAGTATTTTCAAAACTCCTGGGTATGCTGTAAAAATTAAGCTCCAGGGCATCTACACCTGTTTCCTCAATCTTCTGGGCATATTCTTTCCAGGTTTCCTGATATACTGCATTTAAGCTGGCAATGACCGGAATGTTCAAGGCCTGTTTGGTTTTTCGCAGCTCATTTAGATGCTCCTGAGGCCCGGCATGTTCTACACGGGGATGGGTTTTAATCATCTCCGGATGTCGCTCATCGAACTCTGTCAATTCTTCCTCGAGTTGCATGCTTTCCAGATGAATTTGTTCTTCAAACAGAGATTTATAAACCACAGCCGATGCCCCGGCTTCTTCCAGTTGCTTCAACTTGTTCAGATCCGAAGACATGTTTGAAGCTCCGGCAATGATGGGATTTTTCAGTTCCAAACCCAGATATTTAGTACTTAAATCTGCCATAGTAAAGACTTTTTAGGATTAGAGGTTTTCTATTTCCAACAAGTTAACAAAAAATAAGTTCATTTAAAAAAAACAATGGCTAATATATATAAGGCAGTCTGATTTCTACGCGGGTGCCCCGTGGGTTGCCCTGGTCGTCTTCCAGGTCCACGTAAGAGATGTCGATCTCTTCGCTGTAGAGGGTATTCAATATATCGATGCGGTCTTCGGTAATCTTTGACCCGAGCGACTGCTGAAAGGCACCCTGTTTTTGCTTGATTTCCTCGGCTTTTTTCCGTCCAATGCCATTGTCTTCAATCAGGCAAAACAGGTAATCTTCCTGGTGGGTAAGGCGCACCTGCAAATAGCCATGTCCCTTCTTATGCAAGAGTCCATGACGAATTGAGTTTTCCACATAAGGTTGAATCAATAGTGCGGGGATTTTATATTCAAAGGCATTGACATCCTGATCGATATGAATCTCATAATCAAAAGAATCTTCAAAACGAAGCGATTCAAGCTCCAGGTACAACCTTAACCCTCTTATTTCATCCTCAATGGGGATAAACGTATGCTGGGAATTGTCCAGGACAATGCGCATCAATTTGGCAAACTTCGACAAATAAGTTAATGAGGAGGTGGTATCTTCGTCGAGCAGGAAATACTGTATGGAATTAAGGGTATTAAAAATGAAATGGGGGTTCATCTGTTGGCGAAGCATCTTCTGCTTATACTCGTTGATGCTTTGTAACAGTTCCCGGCGCCGGCGCACCATCTGCAACCGGAAATGGAAAATAGCCCATACGCCAGTGCCCGATATCAACACAATCAGGCCTATGAACCACCAGGTTTCCCAAAAAGGTTTGGCAATATCGAAAGCAATGCTGAAAGGTTGGCGGCTCCATACCCCGTCCTCATTGCTGGCTTTCACCTGAAAGACATATTGTCCGGGGGGTAAAGTGGTGAAGCTCTTTACACTGCGGTTGGTTTTTTTCCAGGTGGAATCCAGCCCCAGCATCCGGTACTTATAAGGCAGGTGGTCGGTCATGCGATAGGACAAACCCTTATAATCAATGGTGAAAAAATTTTGATCATGTTCCAGTTGATAATGTTGCCGGAGGGTGGTATCGCGGGCATTGATCATGATGTTTTTCAGATAGAGTTGAGGCGGGTTGGTATTGGGGCCTATCCGGTTCATGTTGAAGCGGGTCAGGCCCTTGGCAGTGGCCACAAACTGGATTGAATCCCTTATGGCCAAATCATTTACCTCCGAGGAAGGCAATCCGTTGTAGCTGCCCAGATTAAAGATCCGGTAGTTGCGCTCGGAAAGATTATTAACCTGGACCCGGCTGAGGCCTCTGCTGGTGGCTAACCAAATGTGATCTTTGTAAACACCCATGGTTTTGATGGAGTTGCTAATAAGCCCATCTTTTTCGGTGATCTGAAAGACCGAATCTTCCTTTTTAATCAACAACCCGGCGCCGCGTGTTCCCAATAAAAGATGATCCCTCCACTTTTCTATAGCCGTGATCCGGTGGTAGAGCAAATCGTTGTGCCTGCCCAAATGGAAATATTCTCCGTCCAGGTACCTCCAAAGCCCGCTTAATGTTCCCAAATACAATATATCGCCTTCTTTATACAAGGCCCCTATCTGGTGCTCAAAATTATGGTCCGGTCTCGAATTAAAAACCAAGTGATTATTCTTAAAGTACGTTAAATGATCTGAGGTTCCTATATAGCAATCATCTCCACTTATAAGGAGTGCTTTTGTAAATCGGTTGGCTGGCATCTTATGCATGGCTCTCTCTCTAAGATCCAAAAAATACAAATAGTTCCATCTTCCAATCCAAATACGGTTTAGATAAGGGTCATATTCCAGGCTGGAAATGCCATTCTGCTCTGAAGGGGGCAAATGATAATACGTTATATCTCCATCCGACATTTTACCAATGACCTGTTCTTCAAATCCCAACCAAATATTTTTACTGGAATCGCAGGTTAATTCCCCAATATCTTCATATCGCAGTCCATCCGAACGATCATAGTTCATCACGTTCAGATTGGGGGCATAAAAAACCCCATGCTGAAGGGTCGAAAACCAAAATCCCCCTTCGTGGTCTTCAAGAACAGAGGAAACCGCATATTGGGAGAGGAATCGACTTTGCCGGGCGGTTACATCAAACTGCCCAAAACGAAGGGCACCCTCACGGGTGCCTAACCAAAGTTGATTGCTGCTGTCTTTGCTCATCCAAATAATACCCGGTTGAAAAACACTGGATTGAACTGAATCTCCGGCAATTTGAATAAGATGAGTATCCATATAAAAAATATTCTGTTGAAGACCCTGTAAAGAGAAAACCCGATTAAAGTACTGACGGGGTTTAAAATTAGTGGAATAGATCAACGTGGTATCCCCCTGATGGAAATGGAGTTGATCGTGAAGACGCGTATAGTGGGTACTTTTTGAAAGGATCAGGTTGTCGTCAAACCGAAAAGCCTCCAGAACATTTTTTTGATCATTGGTTAATTTTTCCACCAATCCGGTGCTATCGATCTGGTAAAGTCCACGGCTGCGTATGGAGATATAGACATTATCGGCGGAATCCACATGAAA
>Ga0207714_1000041_pt1 | contig 70882 bp, 78 predicted proteins | sample PonA232FremontCA_2_FD_187270 | JGI IMG/M metagenome (GOLD analysis project Ga0207714, IMG submission 187270) | Marine sediment microbial community from Fremont, CA, USA - Pond A23 Sediment 2 (SPAdes) | ecosystem: Environmental > Aquatic > Marine > Unclassified | place: USA: Fremont, California... | reverse complement strand
GTTGTTGATGTTACATATGGTATGACAAAATCAAAACCGAGCATATTCATCACCCATTTGAAAAAAGGGTGGGTTCTTTGCTCTTTATTCCTAAAACAAGATCCGCCGTTTTTTGGTTAGTAGCTAGTGGAATATTATGGACATCACAGACTCTTAAGAGACCAGTAATATCAGGCTCGTGAGGATGTGAAGTCAACGGATCTCTTAAAAATATAACGCAATCTAGTTTATCCTGAGCTACTTTTGCCCCAATCATTTGATCTCCACCGAGCGGACCAGAAGCCATTCGTTCAACTTTCAATTTAGTCTCTTTATTAATTATCTTTCCTGTTGTACCAGTTGCTATTAGTTTGCATTCTTTTAAAAGTTCATAATGACGATTTGCAAAATTAACCATATCATCTTTTTTCTCATCATGTGCAATCAAAGCTACATTTGTCATTTGTAACTCACTCCTTTTGTTTATTTATATTGTCAAATTTAAAATGATAGATCCAACCTTCTTTACTATACACTTCATCACTATCAGGTGGTAATACCAAAGAAGGTAGTATTTTAAATTTATTTTCACTTCCAAACTGAACTGCCATCAAAGCACAAAGCGCTGCATCATATTGGTCAGTTCCTTCTTTAATAGTTGCAGGAATAAAATTATTTAATTCTTTAAAGGCTTTCGCAAATTTGCTAGGCTTACATAAAGCAGGATATGTTTCTATAACGTTAATCCTATTTTTTTCTAGCTCAGTAAAGTCTAGATTTATAAGATGTTTTTGTTTCCAATATCTGAGATGACTTATTGCAACCGTAGTATTATTTCCTAATCGATCAAAGGTTGCAGATAATGGTTTTTTACCATACTTATTATAAATATAGCGATCTGTAGCACGATATGCTAAAGGATTAAAAATTTCTTTACTAGGCTTTTTAATATACATCTCTTCCTGGTTTAAAAAATTAATAAATTGACTTGGAAAGGTAAGAGGAGCATCTATCCCGATAATTAAAGTGTTAATCTCAGATAAAGTTTTTTGGGCTAGATCATTTACAATCTGATCTAATTCAAACAAACTATCATTTTTTAGTTGATAATTCTTTTTAGAAAAATGCCACTTCATTTGTTTTCCACCGTTTAGAGCTTCAATAAGTACAAAACTATTACTATTACCCATCCAACCTCCAACATCCCAACCAAGAGCATATACATTATCAGACATATTATCACCGAAACTCCTTACTTTTTTTTATATAATTATGTAGATGTTTTTTAAAACCTCTATTTCAACCAAAAAAAGTTGCCTGTTAAAGCAACCTTAAATTTTGGTATACATAATTAATTATATAATTTAATTTAAAAATATAGGGGATAATAGAAATACATAAAAACAACTGCCGTATGAACTACAGAAACAGATATCAAAGAAGGCCAAATGCTATTAGTTCTTGCAGCTGCCCAACCTCCAATTATACCTCTTCCTAAAAAGGTATACCCCACAAGAAAGATATAATTCTGTACAGGTGGTAGATCGATATCTAATATTAAAATAAATATTAAAAATAAAAAGGCCTGAATAAGTACTCCCCAAAATTTGTTTAACTTTAATTCAGCATACTGAATTAAAAAACCTCTAAAAAAGATTTCTTCAGCAAAAATGATTATAAATAAATTACATATAAAATAGGCAAGAAGCCCTTTTATACCACTAAACTGACTCAATAAATAATATGAAGGATAAAATAAGGTTTCTCCTCTAAAATTATTAATAGCTTCTCTAAAACTACCGGATAGAGGTTCTAAAACTATAAAGACTAAAGATAATAACAATATATTAAGAAATAACACTAACATAAATTCACTAAACTTTACACCAGCAAAACCAACATACTTTGCATCACTGGCAAGTAAAACTACTAGGAATGCAAGAGCTAACCATACCAATGTAAAAACTGGCACTTCGGTCTTGTAAAGATTTGATAAATAAAATAAGGTACCTAATGATGAAACAATCCAGATAAAAAACAAATACCTTTTCATTTTTAAAGCCCCCGATTCTATTAAATTTCTTATTATTGTTATATATACGGGAGTATAAAATATATTATTGATTCAACTAATATACCTGAAAGAAAATATAGTCTATTTTTATAATTAACTATATTTATATAAACACCTTTAATTCAGTTTAACATTTAGGAGAGTTACCAATCTTAATTGCACTTAGATAATTATTTTGGGCCCAATTTACAGCGTTTTTTATTATCTTTTAAACTACTTTATTATGATAATTTGGATTACTTTCGGGTCCGGGGCTAAAATAGAATATTTTACCCTGTCCTCTTTTATAGGTAATTCCACTTCTAAATGCCTCCCCTCCTCAAACCAGCTTGTTAAAATTATCTGATCTGGTTGGAGAACATCAAAATATTCACCATACATTTCTTCTTCCTCTAGCTCTATATACTCACCTAATATACCTTTTACAATAGGATGTCCTGGTGAAGTAAAAAGATTAGTCCCATACCAGCCAGTACTCTGTTATAAACTTTTTCTACTATGTCATCACATACTTCCTCATGCCCCCCATATTAAGACATCTGTTTTAGCTAAGTGGGCTGTAGAAGTGCTTATTATATCTCCCTTTAGAAGATTTGCTATATATGTATGAATCCCCTTCGGATACTGTTTTTTAACGTCTGGCTCTTCACAAGCTTGCTTATACTCACTTTAAATTAATACATTAATATTATCACTCATACTTTTATATTTTCATTTTGCTTAACCATTTATTTATCTCTTAGCATTTTTAAATACGAATTTATAGTTTTATTTAATCCTATGTAAATAGACCCCATTATAATAACTGGGGTCTATGATTATATATTTTTTCTAATACCAGATTTCTTTTAATGCTCTAATTGTATTTCCTCCAATAACTTTCTGTATATCTTCTTTTGAATATTCATGTTTAACCAACCACCGAATAATATTTATCGAAGCTTCAGTTGGGTTTTCCAGACCTCTAACATAATCTACCTCTTCAAATTCATTCCCACCCGCGTGAGATCCCTTTATAGATAAATGTTCTGCATAAGCATGATGTAGACCAACATGATCACCATAAAGTGTATCAGGCCCAAAGCTAACAAAATCAATGCCTACTAATTCTTTTATATATTCGAAATGCTCCATAAAAGATTCAATAGAGTGATTAGTATTATTCGCAGTAAGAGTTGTATGAGGAGCTGCCTCTATGCCTATTACACCACCTTTAGCTGCACAAGCTTTTATTACTTTGTCATTTTTTAAACGTCTACTATTCCAAAGAGAACGTGCTCCAGCATGAGAAATGAAGACGGGTTTATTGCTTTCCTCAATAACATCCATACAAGTTACATCCCCCACATGTGAGATATCTATTGCCATTCCAATCTTATTCATTCTCTCAACAGCTTTTCTACCGAAGGCAGTTAAACCACCATCTCTTTTTTCTTTAAGTCCAGAGCCCAATCCGTTAGCTTCACTATAAGTTATCCCCATCAAACGAACCCCAAACCCATATAATATTTCAATACGATCTAACTCATTTTCGATCATGGCAGCCCCTTCCATAGTAGGGATTAAAGCTAACTGACCGCGTTCATAAGCCTTCGTTATATCATCAACATTTTCACATTTTACAATATAATCCTGGTGAGCTATATCGCTCAATCGCATACCTAAATCATATAATACATCATTCCATTTCCAACCATGTTTGGAAGTTATAGCACATGTACCATCCATTAAATTATCAAAGACTGCATCTAATGGTGAATGTGATAATGCCTCATATGCTGTAAATTGTCTTCCTTCTCTTGTGTAATTGAAAACCTCCTTCATATCAGATGGAAATTGAACTGGATGTTCATGCATCGAAATTACTAGAGAATCTTCCATTATTTCTTCTACAAACTCTTCTTGTTTTTGATTTAACGGAACTAAGTATTCCTTAACCCTATCAAGTTGATCGGCTAGTTCAAAAGATTTATAATCATAGCCTGGTTTTAAATATTCAAATGATTTGTAGCCATTATATTTTTTATTTTTCCCCATTTAATCATCTCCTTAGATAATATCCCCCACCGAGGAGGAGGTCTACAGTGGGGGGTTGTAGTATCAAAATCAATTGATTATTTTTTATAAACTCCCGATAAACTTTGCGGGTCTACTAATCCCTTTAAATCACTTGGATATACCGTAAATCCACCAAAATCATTACTATATGCAAAATTATAATCCTGCACATAAAGTGTAACTACTGGCATTTCTCTTACAAATTCTTGTTGGAATGCATATAAATTATCCATCATTACCTCTTTATTAGATGCAAACCTAGCATTTTCCATATATCTATCTAATCTATCAGACTCAAGACTCATGAAGTTTAAATATGCAGTTGAATGGTATAAAGTATACATCGAGTCACTCGCTTCATCTATTATACCCCAACCACCTAAATTAACATCAAATTTCTTTTGATTAAATAATAAGTCACTATAAGTAGATTTCTCTAATGGTTTTAAATTTAATCTTAATCCAATATCCTTATAATTTTCTGCCAAAATTTGGGCTGTTTTCTTTAGGTAAATGTCATTGCCATCATAGATCATTTCTAAGACTACATCTTCCCCACTTTCAGGATCATTGACTATTCCATTACCATCTGTATCTTCATAACCAGCCTGAGATAGAATTGCCTTCGCTCCTTGTGGACTATATTCTGGCAATTTAGCTTCGGGATTAACATACTCTTCATAAACTGGCGAAATACCAGTATCAATTAAACGTCCATCTCCTTGTAGTGCCATACCAATAATTTTTTCTCTGTCAACACCTGTTGCTATTGCTTGTCTTAACTTAATATCATCTAAGAACTTATTGTTGTAATTAAAGCCCATATATACAAAACCCAAACTTGGTGTTTGTACTACTTCAAAATTCGGATCCTGTTCAAGTTGTTTAGCTTGAGATCTCGGAATATCTTTAGCAGTTAAATCAATTTCTCCCCTCTGTAAGGCAAGTACCATAGTATTAACATCGGGATATACTCTAAAAGTCACTTTATTTAAATATGGTCTACCTTCTGGAGAATCAAACCATTCATCAACACTTTCTAGTGTATAATACTGTCCTCTTTTGAATTCTACAAGTTGGAATGGTCCTAACCCAACCGGATTCTTATTAGTGAACTCTCTAATATTTTCTATTTCAGAAAAAATATGTTTAGGAACAATTCTTTGCCAAAAACCAAAAGTTCCAATAAATCCTGGATAAGGTCTCTTTAAGTTATATACAACAGTTAACTCGTCAGGAGTCTCAACACTTTCTACTTCATCAAAAACATCTGCCTGCCATTGAAGTTTTTCTTCATATAATATCTCACCTGTAAATTTAACATCAGCCGAGGTAAGCGGTGTCCCATCCTGCCATTCTAAACCCTCTTTTAATTTTACAACAACCTGAGTTCCATCATCAGAAGTGTTAATTTTATCAGCTATATACGGTACTTTAACAGCATTTTCATTCATAACCATTAGGGTTGGATATATATTATTTAATATCCAAGAACCTATTCTATCATTAGAAATAAAAGGATTTAAGGAATCAGGGTCTGTTGTTATCCCTATATTTAGATTGCCCCCAAATTTATCCTCCTGTGCAGCTATTACTCCACTAAATAATGTACCCACTAAAACTAGAACTAAAAATAATGTTAAATATCTTTTCATTTTTATTCCTCCCTACTCTCTATAATTCTTTTCCATATTTACTTAAAAATTTTCCAGCGCCAACATTCTCCACTACTCCTTTTTTCATTACTAGCTTTCCATTTACTATTACATCATCAACTCCTTCAGCTAAGGTAATTGGTTTACTATAATCAATTGTTTCTTCATTAGGATAACTGTAGTTATCAAAATCAATTACTGCAACATCAGCTTTCATTCCCTCTTTTAGCAAACCTCTATCTGTTAATCTAAACTGCTGAGCGGGTAAGGAAGTTAATCTCCTCACTACCTCTTCAATTCTCACCCCCTTGTTTTTCATCAATTTAAAGAAGATTGGAAACGCTCCCCTTCTAAACAACTCATACCAAGCGGCTGGGTCATCAGTTTCACCAAAAATACGATCTGAGCCAACCATTACTAACGGGTTATCGCTTACATTGTCTGGATACTCGGTCCCAGGAAAATCTTCGCGATTAATTCCACCTAACCATAAAGTGAAATCAAGATCATCATCTGCTAGCATATCTAATAGAAGATCGTCTGGGTCTTTATGTTGTTCATCAGCTAATTTTTGAATTGATTTCCCTTCTAATTTTTCATCATCAGTATTAATTATAAATATATTTGATCTATCTTCACCAAATATTACTGCATCCTCTAAAATCTTTTCTCTTCCTTCCGGATCCCTAAGAGCTTTTTTTACTCCCGGAATACCCTCTTCAAATAAATCCGAGGATAGAGCCATTATAAACTGGAGCATCCTATCTTTTCGAGTGCAGTGACCACTGCTTTTAGGTATAGTATCCACAGCAACTTCTATTCCCTCATTTCTAGCCTTTAATATCTCATCATAAGCATCTACAGCATTAGGTGTTAAATGTGAAACTTGAACCCTCACTCCGGACTCTCTACCAATTTTAATTGCTTCTTTGACAGCTTCTAATTCTCCTTTATAATATCTAATATGTGATGTATATATACTATCATTTTTAGCCAATACTGAAGCTGCTTTTATTAATTCTTCTGTTTTGGCGTATCGGCTAGGTATATAAGATAAACCAGTTGACATACCAAGAGCCCCGTCATCTAAACCTTTTTGAATTATCTCTGAAATTTCTTTTAATTCCTGGTCAGTAGGTTTTCTGTCTTTTGACCCCCCCATTACAGTCCACCTTATAGTTCCGTGTCCTAAAAGTATTCCCATATTTATATTAAAGCCTTTATTTTTTACCAACTCTATATATTCATTTAAACTGTCCCACTCATTAATACCATAATTATTTTTTGCCTCAGTAGAGACTAATCCATTTTTATACATATACTCAAAAACATTTTCTGAATTACCAGGAGTTACAGAATGTCCACAATTTCCATTTATAATTGTAGTAACTCCTTGTTTTAAAAAATCTTCGAACATACCACTTTCTAATACTACCAACTCCTCATGTACATGAGGATCTATAAAACCGGGCACTACAGATTTTTCTGTAGCATCAATTACCATTTTAGTATCTTCTGTAATAGTTGAGGAAATTTTAGCAACTTTATCGTTTTTAATGGCTAGGTCAGCTTTATAACCCGGATTACCTGAACCATCAATAATAAAACCATTTTTAATTATTAAATCATACTCCATACTATCCACCCCTTTACAATTTAATGACCATTTCTTCAAGTTTTTTTGGATATTTAGTCAAAACCAAAGGCTCATCTTCAGTAATTAAAACCGTGTCTGAATGACGAAAACCAGCATATCCTTCTATATATATACCGGGCTCACTAGATAAAATCATTCCTTTTTTCAATACAGTATTATCTCCACTTTCTACCCAAGGAGGTTCATGTTCTTCTAACCCTTTACCATGTCCTGTTCTATGCTTAATGAATTCTCCCAAACCATTTTCTTCTATATAGCCTAAAACCTTTTTATCAATTGTAGAACACTTTACTCCCGGTTTCATCAAAGAAATAGCCAATTCTTGAGCTTCTTTCATAACATTAAATGCCTTCACTTTTCTAGTAGGTACTTCATCAATAAAAAAGGTCCTTTCACATTCCACACGATAACCTCGATAATTGGCTCCACAACTCAAAATTAAATTATCCCCTCTTTTTATACTCCGGTTAGAAGGTAAAGCATGAGGGAGAGAAGTCCTGGTACCACTGGGTATAAGACCTCCAGCAGGGCCACCAGGTACATAGATCAACGCATCTACTTCTTCTATCATCTTGGATAAGGTAGCTGAAGTCATTTTATTTAGAAGTTCAATTTCAGTTATTCCTTCCTTTACATTTTTCGCTCCATAACTTACTATATAATCTGCATATTTGGCTGCTGTCTTAAGATACTCAATTTCATTTTCAGATTTTATTTCTCTGAGTCTTAAGATATAATTATCGACCTCCACTTTTTCAAAATTATCTTGGTATACCTTATATAGTTGGTAACCCGAAGTATCCATAACTATTCTTTTTAAATTATTTCTAACTCTTTTGAAGTTCTTAATTATATATTCATTGAGATCACCAGGGCCTGGATACTCAAAATAAGTAATAACATTATCTACTATTTCTACTTTTTTAGCCTCTTCTGCTTCTAATTCTGGGACAACCAAACTTACTGAACCCTCTTTGTCAATCATACATACAATCGGCCTTTCTGTAGCTACAAAATAGAAATTTAATAGGTAAAATATATTATAAGGATTTGTAATGATATACGAATCATAATTATTTTCTTTTAAATAATCTATTACTTTATTTTTTCTAGCTTGAAGTTCTTGCTGTTCTTTTCTCATATAAAAACCTACCTTTGTCTTAGTTTAGGATTAAGAGCTTCTCTAATCCCCATACCTATAAAGTTAAATGATACCACAAAAAACATTATTGCTAGACTAGGGAACAATGAATACCACCAAGCTGATAAAAAAGCTCCACTTTGGTGTGCATTCTCCAATATTTTACCCCAACTCCAAGTTAAAGGATCCCCTAATCCCAAAAAACTCAAACCGGCTTCCGAAAGAATTGCTGTAGCTATTATAATTGTCATATTTACTAATATCGGAGCACTCACATTGGGTAATACATGTTTATACAAAATTTTAAAATTAGAAGCACCAAGTCCTTCTGCAGCAGTTATGTATTCCATATTTCGCACAGATAAAGTTGAAGCTCTTGTAATTCTGGCCAGCTTTGGCCAACTAAATAAGCCTATTACTAGTGCAATATTTTTAATATCAGAACCAATTACTGCTGCCATAATAATCATGAGAGGTAAAACTGGTAATGTTAAAAACACATCCGTTAACCCCATCCCTATAGTTGCAAGAAAGTTATCAAAATAACCTGAAATTAAACCGATTGGAACTCCAATTACTAAAGCTATTAAAACTGTTAAGAACCCAACCTGCAGTGAAGTTCTGGTCCCCCATATTACCTGGGAAAAGATATCTAAACCCATATCATCTGTTCCAAAAGGATGTGCTTGTGAAGGGGGATTTAATATATTTTCAAAATCACCATATCCTGATACTGGTTCAACTATATATGGAGCCAATAGAGCGACCAATATTATTATAATAACCCCTATGAGTCCAATCACTCCTAACTTATTTCTAAAAAAAGATCTAATAAATACTTGTAAAAGCGTTTCATGTTCTCTATTTTTATTTTCGTTTTTATGTTTATCTGTCTCCATAATCTATACACCTCCACTATTTAATTCAACTGTACTCTGGGATCAAGATAAGCATAAATTAAATCTGTCAATATATTCATTGCAATAACACTTATCGCTAAAATTAAAAATGCTCCCTGTAAAACTGGAAAATCTTGTTGTCCGACTGCTTCATAAATCATTCTACCCACACCGGGAAATGAAAATATAGTTTCTGTCAAAACAGCTCCACTAACCATTCGGCCTAATAACAATCCAGCCATAGTTACAGTTGGTATCAATGCATTCCGTACTGCATGTTTCCAAACAACAGTGTTTTCCGTAACCCCTTTTGATCGTGCAGTTCGAATATAATCTTCACTTAAAACATCAACCATACTGGCTCTCATATATAAAACATAGTTAGCTAAATAGATCAAGGTTAGTGTTAACACTGGTAAAACCAAATGCATAAATACATCTTTTAAATATGTTATACCTTCAACCCCGGGAGTATAAGCTCCTCCTATCGGAAAAATCGGTATCCTATATCCGAAAAAATAAAGGAGAGTTATTCCTAACCAGGGTATAAACACAGAAATTCCAAATATTGTAAATGCATTAATTAAATGATCAAGTAATGTTCCTTTTCTATATCCAGCAATTACACCAAGTGGAATTCCAATCAACATTGTTACTACCTGTGTTAGCCCCATTAATAATAAAGTCCAAGGTAGCCTACTTAAGATGACCTGAGTTACAGGAGTCCTATAGATAAAGGAATATCCCAAATCACCTTTTAATAATTGTCTGATATATAAAAAATACTGTACTATTAGTGATTTATCTAAGCCAAATTCTTTCAATAATCTTGCTCGGGCTGCTTCATTCATTCTGGGATCTAACATAATTGTTGTAGGGTCACCAGGCATAAATCTAAGTATTAAAAAAGTCACAGAAACTGCAATTAATAATGTAATAATCCCTCTTATAATTCTTTTGATAATATAGTTGGTCATTATCAAACCTCCTCTCATTTAAAACATTAAATCCAAACTTCTTTTAACACTCTTAGTATATTTCCTCCCATTACTTTCGATATCTCTTGCTTAGAATAATTGTTTTTTATCAACCATTTCAAAATGTTGGTCATCCCTTCAGCGGGATTTTCTAAACCCTCTACATAATCAACTCTCTTATGCTTGCTAGTCTGTTCATCAATAGACATATTTGAGCTAAATAAATCATGTAGACCAACATGATCTCCAAATAATGTATCTGGACCAAAAGCAAGATGATCAATTCCCACTAGATCTTTAATATATTCAAAATGCTCCATGTATGCATCTAGATTATGGTAGGGATTATTTTTTGTAACTGTGGTATGAGGAGCTGCTTCAATACCAATCACTCCCTTTTTATCTGCACATGCCCTAAAAACTTTATCAGGCTTTAACCTTTTAATATTCCATAAGTTACGCGCTCCAATATGAGAGATAAAAATTGGATCAGCACTCTTTTCGATAACGTCAAGGGCAGTTCTATCTCCACAGTGGGATACATCTATCGCCATACCGACTTTATTCATTCTCTTAACGGCCTGTTCACCAAAAGAAGTAAGTCCGCCATCTCTCTTTTCTTTGAGTCCGCTTCCTAAATTATTTGATTCACTATATGTAATTCCCATCATTCTAACCCCTAGACCATATAGTATCTCAATTCTTTCAATTTCATTTTCTATCATAGTGGAACTTTCAAGTACTTTAACCCAAGCAATTTTATTATGTTTTTTTGCTTCGTAAAAATCTTTTACTCCTTCCCCTTTAATCAAAAAATTTTGATGGTCTATATCACATGTTCTAATCCCAATATCATGTATAACATCTTCAAATTTCCAACCTGCTTTAGAGTGAATAATACAAGTTCCATCCATCATATTATCGAATATAACATCAATTATTGATTCAGAAAGGGCTTCAAATCCTGTAACTTCTCTTCCTTGTTTTTCATATTCATGTAATTTCGTTAAATCTTTAGGTATAACTGTAGGATGTTCATGTAAGTTTATAATTAAATTCTTACTTACTATCTCTTTAAAAATTTCATTTTGTTCTTGGTTTAATTCAATTTCATAAGGTTTTACTCGTTCTTTTTCTTTAGATAGTTCAAAATATTTATAATCCTTACCTTTTTCTAGATACTGATATGATTTATAGCCCTTATAGTCTTTTGTCATTATTTTTCAACCTTCTTTCCATATACTTCATTAAAAACTACTTCATTTATTTTCTTTTTAGAAGGTTTACTACGCCGATATTTATCTTCATATCCAATGGGTAAAAAGGCCATAATCTCTATTTCAGTAGGAACTTGAAAAACCTTTTTAAGTTCAGTCTCTTTAAATCCAGCAATCCAACAACTAACTAAACCTAGATCTACAATTTTCAAAATCATGTTTTCTACTGCAGCAGAAACATCTTGAACAGCTACCTTTTTACCATGTTCTCCATACTTAGCAACCATATCACTATAATCAATACAAGCTAATATTATAACTGGAGCTTTTCTGATCCAATCCTGGTTTTTTTTGCTATTTATATTTGCTCCTACATAAGTTGTATCAACAGTTTTCTCAATCTTAGTTTTGTCTTTTGTAACCAAAAATCTCCATGGTTGTATATTACCAGCTGTAGGAGCTTTAACACCGGCTTCAATAATCTTTCTTATTTTTTCTTTGGAAACATTACTCGATTTAAAACTTCTAATACTTCTCCGCTTTTCTAATACTTGATCTAAATCCATCTAAGAATCTTTCCTTACATATAATTCATCTAATTTATCTACTTTACCCTCAGATATTTTTGGGGGAGTCATAAAAGCCTTTTTAGAGTGCATTAATCCTGATCCCACTAACGCTTCAGCAGCTTTCAAACCAGTTTTCGATGGATTAATAACAGGCACTTTTAGAATATTTTGAACATCTTCCGCTATATCTAAAAATCCCATTGTCATACATCCTAGAACTAAAACATCTGCTCTATCTTCCTGTATTGCTTTTCGTCCAATAGAAACTATTTTTTCTACAGTTTCTTCTCTATTTTGAGCCAACTCCAATACAGGTATATTTAAAGCTTTAACTGATGCTAAATTACTAGCCACTCCCGCTTTGTGTGCCAATTCATACGAACTAGCAACTGTGCTATCAGTAACAGTTAATACTGAAAATCTATTACCCAACATAACTGCCAACTGCATACTAGTCTGTCCGGGTCCCACCACAAGCATTTCTGTCGTAATTTCTCTCATACCATCTAATCCAGGATCCCCGGCACATCCAAGTATAGCAGCATCATAACCTTTTTTTTCTAATTGATAAATCTTTTTTGCTGTCACTGGTATACTTAAATATTCTTCATACATAGACTCTACAGAAGCCGGCCCTTCACTAACACCAGTGACAATTACTTTTACATCAGAAAAAGCCCAATTTTTTAGCATTTTCTCTCTTCGTTGCATTTCTTCTTTATCCATAATTCCTGGAACAACATATGCTATTTTCATTAATTAATCACTCCCCTTTAAATAAATGGCAATTCACAAAATGATTATCGCTTACCTTTACTGTTTTCGCACCTATTTCACTACATTTAGAATTTGCTTGTGGACACCTATTTTGAAAATTACAACCCGGTGGCAAATTTATTGGATCTGGTACACTTTCTTTAATTTCTATATTATGATTTTTAATATCAGGATTAGGAGTTGGAACTGCACTAATTAATGCCTTTGTATAAGGATGATAAGGATTACTTATTACCTCAAGTGCCGGCCCTATTTCCATTATCTTACCTAGATACATAATAGCAACTCTATCACACATATATTGAATTAAAGATAAATCATGCGATATATATATTGTAGATAGTTTCATCTCCTTTGTAATTTCCTTTAAGAGGTTTAAAACCCCTGCTCTAACAGATACATCAAGCATTGAAACCGGTTCGTCAGCAATAATAAACTCGGGTTCAACTATTAATGACCGGGCTATAACTATTCTCTGAAGTTGTCCCCCACTTAATTGATGTGGGTATTTTTCAAGATATGACTCTGGTGGTTTTAAGTTAACCCTCTTTAATATACTGATTATCATTTCTCTTCTTTTCTCTTTTTCCCCAATATTGTGAATTATCAACGGTTCTAAAAGAGATCTATAAATCGTAAATCGCGGATTCAAGGCATCATAAGGATTTTGAAAAATCATTTGAGCTTTTCTTCTAAACATTTTTTCCTGACTGTTACTATCCAAGGTAGTAATATTATCACCTTTAAAATAATATTCTCCCTCCGTTAATTCATAAAGTTTTAGCAAAAGTTTTCCCGTAGTGGTTTTACCACAACCAGATTCTCCTGCTAATCCTAATGATTCCCCTTTCCTCAATTTAAAATTCAGCCCATCAACTGCTTTTAAAATCTGTTCATTTCTATTAGTTCCTAACATATTCCTGCTTATAATGAAATGCTTTTTTAAATTATTGACATTAATTAACTCACTACTTTTTGCCATGTTTCCACCTCCCTGGATTTAGCTCTTAATTCTTCCAAGTTTTTTTGATGAATACAAGCTGAGTAGTGTTTTTCATTAATTTTTATTAGTTCAGGCTCTTTTTTAAAACAAATATCTTCAGAAAAAGGACACCTGACTGCAAATCTACACCCTGCAGGAGGACTTATTAACTCTGGTGGTGAACCTTCTATTGAAATCAATTTTTTATTAGGTTTTGTAATATCTGGAAAAGAATTTTCTAGCCCCATAGTATAAGGATGTAATGGCTTTTTTAATACCTCATTTGCTGGCCCCTTTTCTACTATTTTCCCGGCATACATTATTGCAATCTGATCACAGGTTTGAGCAACTACTGAAATATCATGTGTGATCATTATTAATGATATATTTAACTCTTCCCGTAGTCCTTTTAATTCTTTTAATATTTGATGCTGTACTATTACATCAAGTGCAGTTACAGGTTCATCGGTAATTATCAAATTAGGATTTAAAGCAAGTGCTAATGCTATTACTGCTCTTTGTTTCATCCCACCGGAAAACTGATGTGGATAATATCCTAACAGTTCTTCATTTAGTCCTACTTTTTTAAACAAAGTTTTTGCTCTGTTTAAAGAAGCCTTTTTACTCATTTCACCTTTTAATTTCATTACTTCTAAAAACTGATTTTTTACAGTATAAACAGGGTTTAAAGAATCCATAGCGGCCTGAGGTACTAAAGAAATATCACTCCACCTTATTTTGTTCATTTCCTTTTCATTTAAATCTAACAAATTTCTATCTTTAAACATTACTTTTCCATCTGGTATAAAAGCATTTTTAGACATAACTCTAACTAATCCTTTAACTGTTGTTGACTTACCACAACCCGACTCACCTACCAACCCTAAACTCTGAGATTCTTCTAAATTAAAGGAAATACCATCAACAGCTTTATTTGTTCCTCGGGTTGTTTCGTAATATACTTTTAAATCTTCAACTTTAAGTAAACTCATCTACTCACTCCTAACTTTTTAATATTCCTTTAATTTAGGATGTAATATTTCTTCTGATCCCCTTCCGATATAAAAACCAGCCATTACTGCTAACATTATAAATATTCCAGGAGGAATAAACCAGTAATATGCACCGCGTGAAAGAGCTTGTGAAACATAGGCATCATTAAGCATATAACCCCAGCTGATTACATTGGGGTCTCCAAACCCCAAAAAACTTACAGCCGCTTCTGTTAAAATAGCCCAACCAATTGCCAATGATCCATACAAAAAAGAAAGTGGTAATATGTTAGGCGCAATATATACAAACATAATTCTAAGGTCGGAAGCACCTGAAACACGAGCTGCTTCAACAAAACTTCTTTCCCTCACTGTTAATACTTGTGACCTGATAACACGAGCTGTATCCCTCCATAAAAGTATCGCCATTGCCATTACAATATTCCAAATGCTTGGCCCCAGAAAACCAACTAGTACAATCACAAAAGGAGTAAAAGGAATACCAAAAGCCACATCTGTAAACCTCATTAAAATACTATCGGTTTTCCCACCATAATAACCTGAAAACAGTCCTACTAAAGTACCAACAACCATAACAAAAAATGCTGCACTAAAACCTACCATTAGGACCGGTCTTACTCCATATATTAATTGGGAAAAAATATCTCGGCCCATATTAGTAGTCCCAAGTATGAAATTACTATCTGGTGGTTGGTTAAACATATAATTTGAGCCTTCTCTTATCATTTCATGAGGATTATAGGGAGCGATGTAAGGAGCCAATACTGCTATAATGAAAAAGAATACATATATTATAGCTCCTGTCATAGCGAACTTATCATTTTTTAAAAAAGTATATACTTGTAGAAGAATATTTTTGATAACCTTTAACATATTAATCACCTCTTACTATCTATATTTACTCTCGGATCCAATAAACTATATAAAATATCTGCTACAAAATTCATGAAAACCATTACTCCTGCAATTAAGATAAAGGCCCCCTGAGCTAGAGGATAATCACTAGTCGATACAGCTTTAACTAATAGTCTTCCCAAACCCGGCCAACTAAAAACTGTTTCTATTACAACATTACCCCCCATAGCATAACCAATTCCAACTGCCATTGCAGTAATAACTGGTAAAAAAGCATTACGAGCAGCATATTTAACTAATACTCGGATCTTACTCACCCCTCTTATTTTTGCCATCTCGACATAGGACTCATCCATTACATCAAGCATATTTGATCGCATCAATAGAAGAGGAAGTCCTAAAAGATATATAGATAGGGTCAAAGCAGGCAAAAACAAATGTCGATAAAACTGAAAAGAAAGTAGTTTATCTAACTCAGAACTATATACAGTACCTGCTTGAGAGACCCCACCTGAGGGAAAAATATCAAATTGAAAAGAAAAAATAGCCAGAAGAATCATACCTACCCAAAACTGGGGGGCAGCTCTTGTAAAGAGGGTAAATACAATTCCAACAGATTCTATCATTTCTCCTCTTTTCCAGGCCAAAAATATCCCGCCAACTATACCTGCAGTATAAGCAATTATAAGAGCAGTTAACATCAGATATATTGTATTAGGTAAAACCTTTGATATTACATTAATAACCGAATCTTTAAAGAAAAATGATTGACCTAGTTCTCCCTGAAATAGATTTTTTATATAAATTATATATTGCATCCAGAGTGATTTATCTAGACCAAACTGTTTCATTAATATTTCCTGTTGTTCTTCGGTAAAAGTCGGGTCTATATATGCTACCAAGGGATTACCAGGCATTAATCTAAATATAAAAAATAATATTGTAGCAATAATCCACAATGTCAGCAACATTTGCCCTGTTCTTTTAATTAAATATTTCCATCTAAGATTCAATTAAATCCCTCCAAATTGTAAAATAAACAGGGGATTCGAAATCCCCTGTTTTACATTTTTAAGCATCTGGATACAACAATCTTCCTTCTTCATCCCATTCATAACCAGCTTCTTCTAATATTTTCCTAGCATTTTGTAGTCCAGCCTCTGGATAATTAACATTAGGATTATCCCAATATTCTAATGCCGGGGAAATTACTCCATCAGACGGAACTGCAAATCCTTTCCATACTAAAGCAGCTATTAATTCTCTGTCATTTAAGGCAGCTACTGCTTTTCTGAAAGCTTTATCACTAAATGGTCTAATCCTATGGTTAGGAGCTAAGAATCTAAATCCTAGATCTATTGAAGATACCATTGTTAATTTTTCATCTTCCTTTACTCTTTGTTGTAAGAGTTGGTTATCACCTAAATAAGTTGCTAGGAAATTAATTTCTCCATTTTGAATCATTCCAAATGTAGCTTCCATATTTTCAACAAATCTCACTATCCATTTGTCAACTTTAGGAGGTTGAAAATAATCTTCATTGGCACTTAATACAACTTCTTCAGAAAATTTCCAATTGCTAAATTTAAAAGGTCCTGAACCTACTGGTACTTCCTCTTGATAACTTTCAGCATTCTCGGGTTTATCTTTTAAATCTTCAATGACAGGCTCCCATACATGTTTAGGAATAATATTAATCTTAGCTAAACTGGCAGTTTCAAAGGCAGCCCAAGGTTTTTTCAATTTGAACACTAAGGTTTGATCATCCTCTATATTTATAACATCAATTATATCCACAAAAGGCTTATACATAGGTGCTTCCCCAGTTTTGGGAACTTCAAATGAAAACTTAACATCTTCTACAGTTACCTTTTCCCCATCATGAAATCTTAAATCATCTCTTAATACAACTCTTATTGTTGTTTTATCTATCCAATCAACACTTTTTGCAGCCCAAGGTTTTGGTAAACCATCTTGGCCCATTCTCATCAATCTATCCCAAACTAATTCAGTTATCCAGGAATCTACTGATCCACTTATATATAATGGGTTGACCGCTTGAACTGTATCATTACTGTTTAATACTAAATCCTTTTGATCACTAATTGGTTCAGCATATAAATAGGTCCAGAAGTTTTTAATACCCAGTCCTGCCATCTCTTTTATAGAGCTCTCAGCAAACACTTGATTGTTATAAACTATGTTAACCATCGGATTCACCGAAAATATATAAGCAACATCTTCTGCAATTATTTCTTGTGACTTATATATTAATTTTCTTCTTTCTTCCTTATCTACGGTTACCCTTTGCTTTTCTGCTACCTCATCATATTCATTATTTATATATCCAATAAAATTATAACCGGTTTCAGCAGTACTTGAGTGAAATAGATTATAGGTAAATTCATCAGGATCCAATCTTTCAGGACGGGCAGTCATTTGCCAACCTGTAATATCCCAAGATTCTCGATCATACCAGACCACATCTGCCATCTGCTCCCAGGGCATAACATCTACTTTAGCGTCAATCCCGACTTTACGCATTTCTTCAGCCAAAATAGTAATTGTTTCGAACTCATCCGGGGAAGAAGCTTTGGGTCTTGTAATCAAAGAAACCTCTACCAATCTATCACTTTCTGCACCGAAACCGGTTTCATTTGTAAGTGTTACTATAAAAGTAAACACCATAATTATACTTAAAACTACAGATATTTTTCTACTCACTAATATCTCCTCCATATTTTTATTTTACTTTAACTTTAATAACAGACAAATCTCTACTTGTAAACTACTCAATTCTCAACTACTTTATACTTAATTATCTGATATTTAGTTTTTATATTCACCCCCTGATTTTAATTCCATCTTTAAATACTGCTCTAATTGAGTCTAAATTATTTAAATCTTCTAATGGATTATCTTTTAATACCAATAAATCAGCTATTTTACCAACTTCAATTGTTCCTAATTTATGTTCTATCTTACAGGCTCTTGCTGCGTTAGAAGTTGCTGTTTTTAAAGCACTATATTTGTCTAATCCTAATTCATGTACAAACTTTATTTCTTCTTTAATCAAACCATGCATACTATCGGTTCCAACAGCAAAATTAACACCACTCTCCAAAACTTTTTGAAAATTTTCTTTTATAAATTTTCTTGCCTCCAATACTTTATCTTTGATTTTATTATTTGTAAAATCTGATTTTTCTATTCCGTATTTATGGAATAATATGCTAAAGGTACCAATTATCCATAAATTTTTATTAATAACTTCTTTTAATTGTTCGGAGTTAATATATGCCGCATGTTCTAAGGTCCTTACATTATTTTCAATGCAAATATCCATACCCTTCCCCCCATGAACATGAGCTGCTATATAACTACCTGCTCTTTTAGCTTCCTCTACTGCTGTTTTTACTTCCTTTTTACTATAAGAAGCTAAATTCAAGGTAGAATCCGGAGTACTTATTCCTCCTGTAACAAATAATTTAATTTGGTCCGCACCTCTGTAAAAATTTTCTCTTATCTGTTTAACAATTTCAGATTTACCATCACAAGTCGTGTTAGCTGCCCCGTGACCATTTACAGAAACAATACCAATTCCGCTTCCCAAAATTCGTGGAGCTATTAAATCACCTCTGTTAATTGCTTCTTTTATCTTTAAATCTATATAATTTTCTTCTCCCATCACTCTGAGAGTAGTCACTCCCGAATCCAAATTTTTATATAAATTAGGAATACTTCTCAAAATATTTTCAGGGGCAGATCTTTTCAATTGTTCAATTTGATTACCTTTACCTGGAATTATTGATAAATGAGTATGACAATCTATTAAACCAGATAATATATAGTTATCAGTATAATCAATAATTTGTACTTCATTATCCAAAGTATATTTTTTTAACTCTTTTTCTTTTCTAAATATTTTTTTAATAAGATTATCCTCAATTAAAATAGAACCATTATTGATAATTTCTTTATCCATACCAGTAATTATTGACTTTGTCTTTAAAATAGTTTTGATTACAATAACCCCCCAGTCTGGCATTTTAATGATTTTTTCCTATGCTCCTATATTAATGCATTAAATATGCCAAGTCCATGTATTTTATATAAATAAATGAATATATTTCTGTCTTCGCTGTCTTGACAGGATTTACATTTTATATTCAGAATAAATTAAATATTTATACTTGTTTGTTAAAATATTTTTAGATATCCGATATAAAAATATTAGGGTGTATGGGTTATCTCATAATAACCCATACACCCTAATAATAAACCTAAATGTTTTTTAATAATTTCTTTCCTTCTTCTGTTAGTTTGCTACCCTGCCTCGTTTTCCCTATTCTAACTAAACCCTTATTTTCTAAATATTTTAATCTACTTCTTACCATTTCAGGCGATATATTTATTCCTTGCTCTCTTAGCCTCTCTGCAATTCTTCTACGACCAATATTGATTCTAGCTTCTTGCGCCTCTTTTAAAACCATCATAGTTTTGATAAGTTCTTCTTTATCTCGACCTTCATTAAAATATAATTTTATATCTGGTTTCTTTAATTGATTGTTTTTATTTTTTACATGGCTTTTTAATCTAAATTCTTCTGGAAGATGAGAAGGTTCAACTTTTTCTTCTTCAACCACACTAGTAATATAATTAATTAGATTTTCTAACTCCCTTACATTACCAGGCCAATCATGATCTTTAAATATTCGGTAAACTTCATCAGAAATTGTTTTATTATCATTTTTATTATTTAAAAAATAATTAACTAAAAAATATATATCTTCAGGCCTCTCTCTTAAAGGAGGTACATTAAAATACAAGACTTTTAACCTATAATATAAGTCTTTTCTAAACTTCCCCTCTTGAACAAGAAGTTGTAAATCTTTATTAGTAGCAGCAATTACCCTAACATCTACCGGTATTATACTGTTACCACCAACCCGCATTATTTCTTTCTCCTGTAAAACTCGTAGAAGTCTGGCTTGAAGTGTTAATGAAGCATCACCAATTTCATCTATAAATATTACACCGGTATGGGCTTGTTCAAAAAGACCTGTTTTACCACCGAGCTTGGCTCCAGTAAATGCTCCTTCTTCATATCCAAAAAGTTCACTTTCAATTAAACTATCAGATAAGGAAGCAAAATTAACTGCTACAAAGGGATTTTTTTTCCGGACTGATTTGTTGTAAATAGCTTGTGCAAAAAGTTCTTTCCCGGTTCCACTTTCTCCTTTTATTAAAACTGTATAATCATTATCAGCTATCTTTTTGGCAATTTTTACCGTATTCTTAAGTTTTTGACTGATTCCAATAATATCATTAAATCTATATTTAGCAACAAAACCTTTATCACGCATTTTTTTTCTTATCTCATATTCCTGTCTCTGTATTTGAGTTATGTCCTTAATACTAAGCACTTTTGCCTTAAATACACTGTATTGGATAGTTTCTTCTTTATTAATTAAAAATGTTTTATTTTTATGACTGATTAATTCATTAAAGATTTTCTTATCCTCATTCAACAACTCTAAAATAGAATCATTATTTATTATCCCATCAAGCTTCTCTCCTATACTATTTTTCATAGATACATTTATAAGTTTTTCAGCTGTCCTATTCATAAACATTACCTTATTGTTTTCGTCAACTGCAATAATTGCATCATGAGAGGTAGCTAATATACCTTCAAGTACCATATTAATCTGTGTACTATATTTATTTAAATCAACTAATTTCTTAGTATAATTAGCTATCAAGTAATTACTATTTTGTAAAGACAATTTGAGAGTAAAAAGTATTTCTATAATTGTAGAAACATCAATTAACTTTACCCCTATATCAATAACCTTTTCCATCCCTTTAGGTGCCAAAGATTTCCCGCCCGGAGTTATCACTATCTTTTCATTATTAAATTTATCTCCAGGAGTATATGGTCTGTATTTAAGATGGTCTATACCTAGTTTTTTAAGAAGATCAATTGTTTCTTGAGCAGTATACTTATAATTACTAACCACCAAAACATTTGTATCAGGAATAATTTGAAATAGTTCTGAGATATTTTCTAAATTTATTGCTCTCCTTACCGATATTACTTCAATTCCTTTTGGTGTTAATTCTCGAACTTTATCATAAATTATCTTACTAGAACTCAACACTACATCACAGTCCGACAAATTAATATTATCATCACTTAATAGATATTTTCTTATTTCAACCCGATTACCGAAAATACTTTCCAACTGATTACCAAAGGCTTCGCTCATAATTTCTGAAATCGTTATTAAAGCTAATACTTTTTTATTCACCATTATTATCACCCACATTTTGTATAAATATTAATACTATTTATTATATAAAAAATATGATATAATAGCAATGTTCTTATATATATTTCTAATATTTCGTATATAATATATTTTTTCTAAACTAAATTTAAAATATATATTTTTACTTAATGTAGTATGCTTTTATAATAATATTAATACTTGACAATGTTTATCAACTATACTATAATAACAATACATTAAAAGAACATATAAATTCAAAGCCGTGAAAAAGGAAAGTACTAGAAAAAGAAGTTTTACAGAGAGGAAACCAAAGCTGAAAGGTTTCTAAATTTCTTTTCTCAGGAAGTGCCCTTTGGAGCTGTGGGCTGAAATAAGTAGGTTACCCACCGGAATTCACCCGTTATAGTGATAAGGTATAATAGTACCTGATAATAGTTAAAATTAAAGTGGAACCGCGAATTTAAACCGCCTTTAAACCAATAAGGGCGGTTTTTTATATGTTATAAGGAGGAAAAGTATAATGAAAAGAAATGTTATTGAATTAATTGGTAATACTAAAATGGTACAGTTAGAAGGTTTAAGTCAAGAATATAATTCAAATATATTTATGAAAATGGAAGGTACAAATCCCGGAGGATCAATAAAAGACCGACCTATTAAAAAAATGATTGAATTGGCAGAAAAAAATGACCATTTAAACCAAGGTGATACTATTGTTGAACCTACAAGTGGTAATACAGGAATTGCTATTGCTTTAATTAGCAAGTTAAAAGGTTATAAATCAATTCTTGTAATGCCTGATACTATGTCAGAAGAAAGAATTAGCTTAATGAAAATGTATGGGGCAGAAATCATTTTAACTGATGGAGATAAAGGAATGAATGGTTCTATAGATTTGGCAGAAAAACTAAGAAACGAAAACGCCTATGTGATGTTAGATCAGTTTAGAAATAAAGGTAATTATCTTGCACACTATCAAAATACTGGCCCTGAAATTATAGACCAGTTAAAAGATATTGATGTTTTTGTTGCCGGAGTAGGTACAGGAGGCACCATCACTGGTGTTGGGAAAAAACTAAAAGAATATAATAATAATATAAAAATAATAGCTATAGAACCAGCAAATTCAGCTGTTTTATCTGGCGAAGAACCTGGTTCTCACAAAATTCAAGGTATTGGCGCAGGCTTTTTACCTGAAATAATGGATCCTAATATTATTGATGATGTAATTAAAGTGACTAATGAAGAAGCTTTTGAATATACCCGACAACTATTAAATCAAGCTGGGCTATTTACTGGAATATCAAGTGGTGCTAATGCAATAGGTGCCATAAAAGCTGCAAAAAAATATGATAATAAAAATATTGTAACTGTTTCACCTGATAGTGGTTGGAAATATATGTCTGTTATTGATTACACGAAGGAGGCATAACAAATGGTAAACTATATAAAAACTCTAGTTAAATATACACTGCAAAAAGATCCGGCTGCTAAATCCTTTTGGGAAGTTTTATTACTTTATCCTTCAATTCATGCCCAAATTATACACAAAATTTCACATAAATTATATAATAAAGACTGGTTCTTTCTAGCCCGCTTTACATCTCAGTTAGGAAGGTTTTTAACCGGCATAGAAATTCATCCTGGTGCTCAATTAAGTAATAAAATATTTATTGACCACGGTCACGGAGTGGTTATCGGAGAAACAGCAGAAATTGGAAAAGATGTAGTTATATATCACGGAGTTACTTTAGGAGCCACCGGTAACGAAAAAAATTCGAAACGTCACCCCACTATTAAAAACCATGTTATGATTGGAGCAGGTTCAAAAGTTCTAGGACCAATTACAGTCCATAATGGAGCAAAGGTGGGGGCAAATGCAGTAGTATTAGATGATGTATCCAAAAATCAAACTGTTGTGGGACTCCCTGCAAAATCTCATGATATATTAGAAATATTAAAAAAAGAATCAAAAGAAAATAACAAGCAATTTAAAAAAGTGAGTGCCCGTTAATAAGCACTCACTTTTTTTATATGTAAATATCTAATTTTGAGATACCTTCTTTCATCAATTTAGCGGAATTAATAAATGCACTTTTTTTCCTTATTTAATTTGATTTCCAAAACATTTCTTATTCCAATATTGTCGATTACCGGCAAACTAAGGCTTACATCTTCCATTCCATATATTGCCCTGTTAATAGACTTGAAACCGTCAAAACAGTATCCTCGTTTCTTAAAATAGCTTTTGTGAATTGAGTTACACCTAAAAACACAGTTTATAACCAAAGGATAATAACGTTTGAATAGAATTTACATTGGTGGGAATATTTTCTATAATTCTGCCATCCTCAAGATATTGAGTTTGGGTACCACTAGTTTCTATATTTATATATTCAGCATTAATTACATAGTATTGATTTTCCCTAATTTTAAAATCCATATTCACTTCAGTGAAATATGCTTCCCCCTCTGTATTTGATTTTGACCATTTATTTCTTAATAAATGATGATCTATATCATTGGCCACAACTAATGAAGAATATCCAATAGTTAATCTGTATGATTTTTCTTTCATATTTTTACTACCTAATGAAAAGGCTAAATATGGAATCCTATAATCACTAAAATTAACTATAGTGGTAGGATCAGTGGTGTAATTTATTTGTTCAGTCCCGTATCCAACAAAATAATAGTTTTGCCATTCATAACCTGCTATAATTCTAAAATCTAAATTATCAGTTAATGATTTTGATTTTAATTTGAAATCCAAATGGAACAAATCCAAGTCTGTTTTAGTTTCGGAATATATATTTAAAGAATCGTTTTCCCAATCTGAATCAACTAGAAGACCAGAATTTTTAAATAAATAATCCGATTTTAATTCTAAAGAATAATCAAAGGACCTTTTATTAGAATAATTTACATATTTAATCTCTTCTATAAGGATATCAATATTAAATACTAATTCACTTCTACCCGTATATACCCCATCGTTAAATGTAATATCATATAGGGTATATCCTCCCATTTTGCCAATGCTATTCATTACAATATTCTCAGCCTGAACTCCTACAGGAATAATTATTAAAAATATTAAAGTAATACAAACAATTGATTTTTTCATGTTAATCTATCTCCTAAAAATTTTTAAAATTATTATTATTTATTTACCATAAAGCTAAAACCTTTCATTCTGTTAGAATTGTTTTTTATCAAAGTTTTCAGTCCATTTGAAAATTTCTTCTTTCTTATTTGGACGGGTGAAGTAATAACCCTGAGCATAATCACAATTGTTATTTTTAAGAAAATCAAGTTGTGCTTTTGTTTCAACCCCTTCAGCCACAACTTTAATATTTAAGGCATGACTAAGTTTAACAATAGATAAAACAATATCCCTATTTGTTGTTTTGTTCTCTATATCGTTTATAAAAAACTGATCGATTTTTATATAATCAATAGGCAGTTCCTTCAAATACTTCAAAGAAGAATAACCTTTACCAAAATCATCCAAATATATTTTAACACCCTTTTCTCTTAACTGAGAGAGTTTCTGTATATTTTTATCCATCTCAATCATTAAATCGGTTTCGGTAATTTCTATTGCAAATTTATTTGGATCTAACTTGCATTTATCTAAATATTCAAATAATCTCTCTATAAAACTAGGATCCTGGAAATTACGAGCGGATATATTTATTGCAACATGTAAATCTTTGCTATTTGCAATCTCACTATATTCTAATATATCATCAATACTTTGTTTTATGACCCAGTCAGTTAAAGGTTCTATTAAACTGCTCCGTTCTACTTTAGGAATAAATTGAGCCGGAGGGATAAAACCTTCTTTAGGGTGGTTCCATCTTATCAATGCTTCGTATGCATCAACCTGATTTGTTTTCAAATCTATTTTCGGTTGATAATACAATTCAAAATTATTTTCCTTCATTGAATTATCAATATCTCCTAGAAGCTCAATATTGTTGTAATTTACATCGACTGCTTCACTTTCATAAATCCAAAAGTTGAGTTTTTCATTTTTTGCTTTATCTAATGCTAAAAATGATTTTTCAATTAGTTCATCACAATCACTTCCATCTTTTGGATAGGTAACAACTCCCATTATAATATCAGTAAAAATTGATATATCCTTAAATTCAACTGGGGTATTAAGATACTTAGTAAATTTTCTTAGCTTATTAATTAATACCGCTTTATCTTGTTTATCAATATACATAGCATATTTACTGTCATTAATATAAAAAAGTGGATTATTAATTTTCCTATACTTAGAAATATGTTTGATTAATTTTCTAATAAAAGCTGAAAAATATTTAGAACCCACTAATTTATATATATCCGAATAATTTTTCATACTAAATATTATAAGTTGAAATTCTTCACCCTTTTCAATCTTTTCATTTAAAACATTTCTGAGTTTAGTTTTATTAGGTAATCCTATACTCTCATTATAATAAGCTATTTTGTTAATTTTTTCTAATTGAAGTTCAAACAATTTAAATAATACTCCTGCTAAAAAACCAATTAGGATGAAGAAAATCATTCTATATATCCAATTAAGATGAGTCTGCATCAACATTTCATTGGTATCTATAGGCATGTAAGGTCCCAACAATAAACCAGCTACAATGCCAGTAATAATTCCGCCCCAACTTTTATAAAAATATGATGAAAGCAAAATCGGTATATAAACAAGATGTAAGTAACTTTGCTGAGTTCCTCCTGTATAATATACTATTAGGACGGATAATAGCAACATTAAAGCAATAATTATTACAGTAATGGGTTTATATTTATATTTTTTGATCCGCGTATAATTTTTTATTAAATAATACATTTTAACACCTTACCCCCATAAATATGCAAGATTTATCATTTATTTTGAACTTCTTATTTATTCTAAAAGATAATCTTGAAATATTTTTTCTGGAACCATGCTCCCCCCAGTTAACCATACTAGGTGGTATATATTTTTCTCTGGTATTTCAAAACGACTGTAAAAACTACTAAATTTTAATTCTGCTGGGCCAGGAAAACCTGCTAAGGCTGAGGGCTCTAATTTAATCCCTTTATTTTTATATAATTTCCTTAGTAATTTAAATAAAATATCATCTTGTACGGTATATATACCAGCTAAATATTTTTCCATAATTTTTCCCACAAATTTAGAAGGTGTACCTACAGCAAGTCCATCGGCTGCTGTTTTATTATCAATTCCCAAATCTTGAACTGATATATTATTATGTTCTTCTGTCATCATCCCAATTAACATCGCTGGAGAATGAGTCGGCTCAGCAAAAAAACAATAAACCGCTTCTCCAAAAACCTTTTTTAAACCAAAGCAGATACCACCTGGTCCTCCTCCTACTCCACAAGGTAAATATACAAAAAGAGGATTTTCTTTATTGACTTTAATACTTTTCCGTTCGAATTGTTCTTTTAGTCTTAAAGCCGCTACTGCATATCCTAAAAATAAATCCGTTGATTTTTCATCATCAATAAAATATGACCGAGAATCTTTTTCAGACATTTTTCTTCCTTGTTCAACTGCTTTACTATAATCCGAATCATATTCCTTTATATGTACGCCTTTTTGTCTAAGGATTGTTTTTTTCCACTCTTTAGCATCATTTGACATATGGACTGTAGTTTTAAACCCTAATGTTGCTCCCATTATTCCAATACTCAAACCTAGATTTCCAGTTGAACCTACCGCTAGGGAATGCTTTGCAAAAAAAGTTTTAAATTTATTATTAGCAAACTTTCTATAGTTTTCATCTTTAGTTACTAAATTATTCTTTAAAGCTAGAGTTTCAGCATACTTAAAAACTTCATATATACCTCCACGAGCCTTGATTGATCCAGCGATTGGTAAATTATCATCTCTTTTTATATAAAGAGCACCATCTATAGATGTATTGCAGACTTTTTCTAAATCCTCTTTAAAAGCATCTATGGATTCTAACTCAGATTCAATTAGACCTTTATTTTTTTTAGTTTCGGGAAAGACTTCCTTTATATATGGTTTAAATCGTTTTAACCTCTTTTCTGCTTCAACAATATCTTTTTTACTAATATTTAGTTCGTTATGAGTTGTATTTTCCCCATATTTAGGATTGAACCAAATTACTTCTTTAGTATTTATTATATCTTCTAACAAGGGATGTTTTCTTTTCAACTTTTTTATCTTTTTTTTAGATAACATATTGGACCTCTTTTCTTTAATTGATTAAGTGTTCAATTATTATTATAATATAAACAAAAGAAATTATATAGCAGGAGTGATTTTTATGTACTCGCAGTTTAATTGGGGTAAGTTATTAATATATATAGGTCTAACAATCGCACTGTTAGGTATGATAATTACTTCTATAGATATTAATTTTAATTGGTTTGGCAATCTTCCAGGAGATATTAAAATTGATAAGGAAAATTTCAAACTGTTTTTCCCTATTACTTCTATGATTATCTTTACTATCATTTTAAATTTAATAATATAGTTAATAAGATTATATTTTTAACAAAAAAGGGGCAGTCATTAAAACTACCCCTTTTGAAATATTCATTTATTCAGCAAATTCTTTAATTAGTTTTTCAGCAGCATAATCTTCCCAATCTTCTTCAACTTCATTCTCAGTATAATCATCTGTTATATCCTTAAGAAAATCAATCATCTCTTCTTCAGATATATTTTTCCTTAATTCTGTACTTACATTACTATTGAGAATAAAATCTGCATACCATTTATACCACTCGGTATCAAAACGGCCATCTAATTCATTTTGTTCATACTTATGATGAGCATTTTTGGCTTTAGATAATACATACCTCATATTTGAAACTAAATTTTTATTCATATAATATCCTCCTCTCATAAGTCAGGACTATAGCCTTACCAATATATTTAATATATTCTATAAATCTGATCATTATTCCTTCTCTCATAGAATGATAAATTACTTTTTGTATACTTGATTAATTCTATGCTTATTTGATTTTTTCTCTCCAATCATAATTGAGAATTTTTATTTTACCTTTTTCCTCTGTTTCTTCCAACATTTTAAGACTTTCCTTAATAACTTGTAATTGTAATTTTTTATTATTAGGATCTCCAAAAGGTGCTCCAAAGGGGAAATTAACACTAACAGTTCTTGGAGGTAAAACTAATTGCGCTATTTCTAAATAAAGATTTAAAGTTACTGTTGAAATACCGTCACTTTCTAATTCTCGTGCTATCAATCCCACGGATTGATTACATATCGGTCAGGTTGGAGCTATTAGGGCAGTTTCAACTCCATTTTTCTTTAGAAGGTCTGCTAGTTCTCTCGCATTTTCTTTTAGCTTTTCGGTTTTTAAACAATACCCCATAAAACTATAATGATTATCTGCTAAAGAGCCTATTTTTTCTTTTCTTGCTAATTCTTTTAGTAACTCTAGAGGAAAAGTACAATTTAAATCCTGATTTACATATTTATGGTCATAATGATCATGAGAAATTTCTAGGGTATCTAAATTTGCTTTTTTAGGTATAACCCTATAAGAAGGATCTCCCAGAGAGTCTTTAGTATCAAATGGATCGTCTTCACTTAAATGAAATCCTCCAGAAGAAATTAAAACAAGTTTTGAATCTTTAATTTTCTTATCTAATTTTGTAAATGGAACCACTTTATCTGTTTTATTCACAAAATTAAAATCAGGGTCAACTTTTTCTCTCATGAATTGAACAGTTTTATTAATATCCATACTATTCCTCCCCATATACTTAATGATGTTATGTTATCAATATTAATTACTTTAATCTAATTAAATTTCATTTTACTTTACAAGATGAATTATATATTTTAATTCTGGATTATCTTTTCACTCCATTTGATAGAAGAAACAAAAGAATTCGTAATAAATTCTTTTCCTAATTTCAGTTTTCGGCAATAAAGATCTACCATATTCCATCTCCCTTCTTCATAGGAAACAATCAATTGTAAAACATCTCGATACAAACCTTTCTTACCAACTATAGCATCTTTTACTTTTGTAGATATTGGTAATTCTTCCATTAAAGTATCTAAACCTCTGTGCATTAAAGTATCAAGAAGCGAAAACAGCCCCATCATAAAAAGTTCTGATATATTTACCTTTTCACTTAATTTATTTCCTAATTTTTCAGCTGTTTTTGCCCTTATTAAGGAAGAGCGCATGATTTCTTTTGGCTCATCTTCGGAAATTTTTTTAATTACAATCAAATTAATCCACTTTTTCATTTCCTCTATTCCTAAGATAACCAAAGCTTGTTTTATAGATTGAACTTCACATCGTAAACCAAAAGCAGCTGAATTAATTAACTTTAACAATTTATAAGACAAAGACATATCTTTTTTTATTATTTCAGCAACTTTCTCAATATCAGGTACATCTTTGTTTAGCTCTTCTAAAGCCATTAAGTAATTATTAGGATATACTGGGATTTCATTTTCTTCAAATATTTCTGGTTTTTTGAAAAAAAATCCTTGAAAATATGAATATTCTAGGTTTTGTGCTCTCATAAATTCCTCTCTAGTCTCTACTTTTTCAGCTAATAAAGTAATATTATATTCCTTAGCAATCTTTTCTATTTTCGCTCTCTGAGATTTATTAGAATATAAAAAGTCTACTTTAATTATGTCTATAATTTCAAGCAAAGATAAATAACTTTCATCAAAAACAAAGTCATCTAAAGCTAATATATATCCCGATTCTTTTAGTTTTTTACAAACATTAATTAATTGCTGAGTAACTTTTATATTTTCTAATAATTCAATAACAATTATTTCTTTATCAAAAATCGTTGGAATTTCTTTAATGAGCAATTGCTTAGTGAAATTTATAAAAGCTTTTTTATTCTGAGTAATACTTTCGATACCAATAGTACTAAAACTATTTATCAATACTTGAGAAGTAGCAGAATTTCCATCAAAACTATTTGTATGTTCTCCTGAAAAATCTCTATATAATAATTCATATCCATATACCGATTGATCCTTGTTAAAAATAGGCTGTCTAGCCACATATGATTTAATTAAAATCTCCCCCCTCGCCTTTATAAAATCATCTTAAAACCCTACTCCAGTTTTTACCCTAAAATGAATTTTACCACCCATGTTTTTGTATTTTTCTACACTATTTACAAAATCTATTACTAGAATTAATATTTAAACACATCTAATAAGAACTTTTTCAAATAAAATTAAAATAAATGTATATAATCTTTTTAAGATTACATTCGGAATAAGCTTAACCCAACTATCTCTAATAAATATCATTTTTTAAATACTAAATAGGACATTTGTCCGGTCTATAAAAGTACAAATAGTCCATATTTGGAATTATTACATTTATCCTAATAATAATTTTAATATTCAACTTTACTATCTTATATGTTTGATACTTGCAATACTAAATATAGTTGTTATAATTACAATAATTCTTGAAATAAACAACTTATCCTGCATAAACAAACGTTGATTAAAATGATTTAGATTAAGGTTTAAAAGATGAACTTTATATATTGATCTTAAATATCATTCACTTTTTCTGCTAATTTTATTATTATGAAGTAAAATGTTTTTATGTATTGGTATTAAGAACTTTTCTAAGAAAATTTTAATTATTTTTGTCACTAAAAATTCTAAAATAAGTATACTTTTTACTTATAACATTTAAGAATATTTACTTGCTTATTTTTTATTTTAAAAAAGGAATATTAAGTTCCATGAATAAATAGAAATAATAGACAACAATTTAATAAATAACTTTCAAATACATTTTATTGGGTGGTTTATTAAATATATTATATTAAAATAATAGTAGCTTATAATTTTAATACGAAAAAAATATTCATTTTTATTACTCTTTTTAAAGAGGAGATTTTAAAAGGTTTCAAACAAAAAATTTAAAAAAGTTAAAGGTATTTAATTTAATTGTAGGATTTATTCATCTGATACAGGCTCTTTTAATGGTTTGGTTAAGCAGTGATTTTGTTATTTCTATTACTAGCTCTTATATGATGGGTCCACCCGGAACTAAAAAAATGGGTACAGTGCATCTCTATGATGCCAAAATTGGTATTTTGGTAGCTATTTTCATGTTTTTATCATCTATTGCTCATTTTTCTGTCGCTAGCTTTACCTATGACTAGTATCTAAAAAACATTCAAAACCATATTAACCGTGCCCGGTGGATTGAATATTCTTTGAGCAGTTCATTGATGATAATCATTATAGCTATGCTGGTTGTCATCACAGATATTGGAGTATTAATTACGCTATTTATTGTAAATGCTTCGATGATATTTTTCGGATGGCTCATGGAAGCTTATAACCAAAAAACTAAAGAAGTAGTTTGCTCTCCTTTTATCTTTGGATGTATTGCAGCAGTAACCCCATGGATAACTATATTTATTAGGTTAATAACTGCTAGTTCTAAATCTCCAGTAGGTCTTCCCAACTTTGTTATCGGTATATTTATATCATTATTTATTTTCTTAAATATATTTGCAATAAATCAATTTTTACAGTATAAAAAAATTGGTCGCTGGAAAATTATCTCTATGGAGAAAACATATACATATTGTTGAGTTTATTAGCAAAATCTGCTCTAGCCTGACAAGGTTTTGCAGGAACTTTAATGTAGTAATTTTTTTTGTTAACTTTAATAATCATCAAAACAAATTTAGATTGATCTTATTAAGCTCAACCTCAATTAATTTCTTGAATATATAAAAAAGTCCCCTTTAGAAAATATAAGGGGACTTTTATTACAGTATTATTTTTGTGATAACTGTTCAAACATGACCTTGTTTAGATTCTTAAAAGTGCTCTGTCCACTACCTAATTTACTTACTTCTTTATCCATCATTTCAGTAAAAACTTCTTTCGCATAACCATCATCTAGGTATTTATTTTCTGGTAGAGTAGAACGCATTGACTTAAACATCATTTTTAAAAATACTGCAGAAAAATCACTAATAGCTTTTTTTAATTCTTTATCACTATTATTTGATTCCTGTTTTTGACTCATTTTCTTTATATTATCTATTTGTTTTTGCTCTGAAGATTTTTGTTGTATTAAACTAGATTCTTTTATTTGATAATTACCCATTTCCATAATATCATCTCCCTTTTAGTTCAAGACAAGTTCTCCATGAAGAGCTCCTGCAGATTTAATTTTTTGAATTATTGATACTATATCTCGGGGAGTTGCACCTATCGTATTAAGGGCAGTTACTAAATCTTCTATATTATTCTCACTACCAATCATTACAATTTTACCTTCCTCTTCTTCAACATCTATATCAGTTTCAGTAGTTTTTTCAGTTTCCCCTTCTGAAAAAGACGATGGCTGGGAAACATCTTCTGTTGTCTTAATGGTAACAGAAATATTTCCATGTGCTACTGCTACTGTTGAAATTCTAACATTGTGACTTAAAACTATTGTACCAGTTTTTTCATCTATGACAACTTTAGCTTCCATACTAGTTCTAACATCTGTCTTATTGACTTTTGATATGAAATCAACGACATTATCTTCATAACCATCTGGAATATTTATCTCTATAGTACCTGCATCTTTTGCTTTAGCAATATTTGAGTGCTCTAGTTGATTGTTCAATGCTTCAGCTATATTATTAGCAGTTTTAAAATTTGGATTTTGTAATAGTAAATTTAAACGTTCTTTGTCCAATTCAAAATTGATTTCTTTTTCAACCAAAGCTCCATTAGGAATTCGACCTACTGTAGGGTGATTCTTTCTAGCACTACTACCTCCACTTTGGACATTAAAACCTCCAATAGAAACCGGACCCTGTGCTACGGCATATATATCGCCATTCGCAGCTTTTAAGGGAGACATAACTAATGTACCACCCTGAAGACTATCTGCATCTCCCATTGAACTAACAGTAACATCTATTCTATCTCCAGAATGTACAAAAGGAGGTAAATTGGCTGTTATCATAACCGCTGCTAAATTTTGACTTCTAATCTGATCGGGAGTTACATTTATACTAAACTCACCCATCATATTTGCTACACTTTGGATTGTGGCCTGACTACGGTTTGAATCACCAGTACCAGCTAACCCCATAATTATTCCATATCCAATTAGCTGATTATCTCTAACTCCTTGAATCCTAGTTATATTTCCTACTTTCACAATTGGATTTTGATTTTGAGATAAAGTTATTGGTGAAATAAGTAGTGATAATAATAAAAATATAACTAAAGACAGAAATATATTACTCGTTTTGATATTCAAAATAATCTAACTCCTTTCTTAAAAAATCCAGTTGAAAAACTTCTTAAGTACACCTGGATCTTGTTTGTCACCAACCGGGCCTTCACCCTCATATTCTATATCAGCGTTTGCTATATTTCTTGAAGAAATTGTATTATCAAGAGTAATATCCTCAGCTCGAATAATGCCTGTTAATTTTATTGCTTGTTTTTCGCCATTTATATTTATATTTTTTGTCCCTGAAATTTTTAAATTACCACTTTCTTTAATTTCAGTGATTTGAGTAGTTATATCTGCCTCAAGTGTACCGCTTCTGGTTGTTTGTCCATCTGCAGAACCTGAATCAGAATAACCAAATCCAAATGCCTTTAGAAAACTTAGAATACCAAATCCAGCCTCGGCATTAACTTCACTGCTTTGGCTTGTACTTGTATTTGCACTCTGAATAGCATTAGCATCTTCTTTGATTAAAACAGTTACTATATCTCCAATCTCATGTTCCTTATGATCTTTATATATATCTCCTGAATCATCACTCCACAAAGAATTACCTTCTGCAGCTAATGTATTTGTTAATGTAAATATCATAATGGGAATCAATAATATAATCAATATTCTTTTCACTTTATATTCCCCTTCCATTAATTCTTTCTCAATTCCACCAGTTGTGGACTTATTACTTTTGCCTGAAATTGATGTCTGTTATCAGGATTTTCCACTTTGATAAACTCTCCCTGTTTACCTCTTTCTCGGGCAGTAACCATAAGGGATAATTCAATATCTCCAACGATTACTTTTGCTTCTACACTATCCCCCCAATTTATTAAATAGGGGTTATTATAATTGTTTTTCTTAAGTACATCACCCTGTTTTAAAGAATAGGAAAGTTCAATATTATTTTGGAATAAATTAGTGTTCTTTTCAATTAACTTTTCATCTTCAAAATTATCAACTTCTACAAGCTTATATTCAAAATCTTTTCTTTTTACCTTTGTACCCTGTGAAATATATCTTTTCGCAACATAAGATTTTCTATATGCTGTAATTTCAACCGGTACATAGAGCCTTTTGTATTCTTTCCCATTTATATCTATTCCAATTGGAATTGTGGTTTGACCAACTTTTATTTTCCGGTGTTTAAGAATTTTTAATTCATAATCTTGGTCCGGAATTGTAAGGGAATTTTGCCGCAGATTAATATCTACAGAATACTTATCTACCATGTTAGTAAGAGATTTTTCTATCACATTTTTTAGATGCTTTTCTATTACATCACTTTTAATCTGTTTAGAATCTCTTCTAATAACAATCTGGTCTGCAAAATTTAATCTATATTCCTGCGGCTTAAACCCTTCTTTTTTTATCATTAATTTAACTAATTCTTTATTTATATATTTCTTATATCCAGGTATTGGAGCTTGACCAAGATCTATTTTATTAATTTTTGCAAGATTGTTTTGACTAATATTTTTAAATTCAGCAATATCACCTAAAATTATATTTTTCTTTTTAACTTTTACTTCATCTTCAATTTTTACATCAAAAGCACTTAAGGTAAGAGATGAAGCAATAATTAATATAATTGTGAGTATTAAAATAGATCCATTTTTCTTCAACATTATCATGCTCCTAATATTGATTTAATTTATCTTCTTAACTGATTAGCTGTCTGTAACATTTCATCCGCAGCTTTAATAGCTTTTGAATTTACATCATATGCTCTTTGAGCAGCTATCATGTTTACCATTTCTTCTACAACTTTTACATTAGACATTTCTAAAAAGCCTTGTGAAATGTTGCCAAAACCCTGTTCACCAGGAACACCGGTTTGTGGGTCTCCAGACGCAACAGTCTGAGCAAACAAATTACGACCCTGACTATTTAAACCAGCTGGATTAGCAAATCTATAAAGTTGAATCTGGCCAATCTGTTCAGTCGTATTTCCGGTTTTAACGTTAACGGTACCATCTGATGTAATTGAAATATCTGTTGCATCTTCGGGAATTACAATCTCCGGTTGTAAAGGATAACCATCAGAAGTAACAACTCTACCGGTACTATCTTGTTTAAATGAACCATCTTTTGTATATGCTACCGTTCCATCTGGTTTCATAACCTGAAAGAACCCATCACCTTCAATTAACAAATCGAGAGGGTTGTCCGTATTTTTTAAATTACCTTCGGTAAAAACTTTTTGAGTCGAAGCTACTTTTGATCCATGACCAACTTCTATTCCCACTGGAACCTGTGCACCTTGGGCATTTGGGGTTCCAGGTTGTTTTATTGTTTTATACATCAAATCTGCAAAATTAACTCTACTTTTCTTAAATCCTCCTGTATTTACGTTTGCTAAGTTATTTGAAGTAACATCGATACTTTTTTGCTGTGAATTCATTCCTGTAGCTGCAGTCCATAGTGCTCCTATCATTTTTTCATTCCTCCTGTAATTTTTGAAAACTACCTCTATCAGTCAGTAGTTTTTATGCAGCTTCCATTATTGGTCCGGCTGCACTTTCATTTTATTTTTTAAGCTAATCTACCCACGCTATTAACGGCTTTTTCCAAACTATTATCGATAGTTTGAATAACTTTTTGATTAGTCTCATACGCTCTTGTTGTCTCTATCATATTCGCCATTTCTTGAACAATATTAACGTTAGATCCTTCAAGATAACCCTGTAAAACTTTACTGCCTTCAACTTGGTTACCCTCTATACCATCAGCTGTTTGGTATAGATTGTTACCTTGTTTTGTCAAATTGCGATAGTCATCAAAATCTACTATATTGATTCTATCACCTTCTAATTCTCCAAAATTAATCTGACCACTTTTATCAATAGTAATTTCCCGGCCGGGGACTGTTTGAATTGGTTCACCATTTTGATTTAATAAAAGGTGTCCTTGACTATTGACAATTTGATTTTGATTATTTAAAGAGAAACTTCCATTTCTTGAGTATCTAACTCCTTCAGGAGTTTGTAGAGTGAAAAAACCTCTACCTTTGATTGCTAAATCTAATTTGTTATTAGTGTGTTTAAATTCTCCTGCAGAGTAGTCAGTATAGTTTTCTTCTAATTCTACACCTCCTCCTATTGAACCTAGTTCTTGTTTTCCACTACTGTCAATACGAGATATTAACATCTCCGAAAATGAATTTTGAATACTACCAGTTCTTTTAAAACCTGTCGAATTAACATTAGCTAAATTATTAGAAGTTACATCCATCTTTTTCATATTTACATTCATTGCAGATGCTGCTGTATAAAGTCCCTTTATCATAATGATTCACCCCCTTTTCTATAATATAGTTTTATTACTAACCTTGTTTCTCTAATACCTAATCTTAACTTCTTGGCTACTCTTTTAATGTTTTTATTTCTGCTGTAATAATTTATTGCAGCTTGATGTTTTGTTTCTAATTCTCTAATCTTTTCTTTAAGAAGTTGTCTTTGCTCTCTTTCTTCTTTCCGCTTTTTTATCAGTTTATCTTTTTTTCGGTTATTAATTGAACTTATGACTTGGTCATTATATTTTAACCTGGAATTACTATAGAATAAGTTAATCGCTATTAATGTAACTATCCAGGCCATAAAATCACTCCAATCTTATATCCTAACATCTATAACAGATCCCTTTTGCTTTTTGTCTATTTTTTCTTCCCGCTCATCTTGATCCTCATCTTCATCCTTATCTTGGCGTTTTTGATTTTTTCTTTCTTCTTCTTTGTCAATAATTAGGTTCTCACTTTTTTCTTTTTTGTTTACAGTTTCTTCTTTCATTTTATCTTCTTCTTGTTTTTTTTGGGCAAGCATTTTTTGTTCATTTGAGGAATGGACCTGTCTTATATTCTCAATTCTTTCAACCTCTAAAGACATCGGTACTAATGTGTTGGGGTTAATAGGGTCTGACATAAAACCCGCCTCCTTTATAGTCCAAATCTGCTCAACTCGCCATCCTTTACTTTAAAAACAGTTCTTGTATGGACTTCTTCAACATTATCATAATAACTACCGATTTGTATTTTAACTCCAGGATATATTTTACGTTTTGCTACTATCTTTCCCTTAGTGGCATTATTGATTTTATCAGAAAGTTCATTTACTATTTCTTCATTTTCATCTATTTTTTCCTTTAGATCCTTTTTAGTTTCTTTTAAACGTTCTAACATATCTTGTTTATCATCGGGTAATTCACCCTGTTTTTCTTTTATATTATTCAATATATTAAGACCTTTTACCGTTTTTAAATAATTAGATTTAGCTTTTGATAGACTTTCTTTTGCTTCTTTAAAACGGATTCTTGTTTGAGGAGCAATACCAGATGAAACAGTTGTTTTGGTAGCTAAACTAGATCCTATTATATTTGCGTTAACTTCTTTAGTAGCTCTTACTTCACCACCCACAATTAAACCTTTATGTCCTGTTAAATTAATTTCTCCTGCCGAATGGACAGTACTGTGCATAATAGCATCTTTTACATATACATCACCTTTACAAATTACTTTTCCATTTTGAATTGATTTTGTTTTGAAATCACCATCACACTCAATCTCACCTTTATTTTTTGCAATGAAATTTTTATTAATTATAATGTCTCCTTCACTTTTAAGATGAGCTCCTTCAACATTACCTCTTATTTCGATATCACCCTTTGCTTTGATTTCAAAGCCTTCTGTTACATCACCTTCTACAAATACACTTCCCACAAAGTCAATATTTCCTGTATTAAAGTCAACATTTCCTTTAACCTTATATACTATTACAACATTTACCTTGTCTTCTTGATAGGAAATATGGCCTTCCTCAGTCGAAATCAAAGTATTATCTTCAGTTATCTTTGTATTGTCTCCTTTGGGTAATGAAACTTTTTTAGGAGGTTCAGGGCTTATATTTTCTCCTTCTATATTCTTCCCATCTTCTCCCGGCTCTGATTCTTTTTTGGTTACCAATTTTGTTCCGGGTTCTACATTATTTACTATATCTAAATCATGATAATCAATAGTTCCATCTTCTTGCATTGTACCAATATGATTATCTTTTTTGTCAAAATGGAATTCTAATTCAGCATCTTTTCCAGGTACAGGTGGTTTCCCTTCAGCAATCAGAAGTTCTTCAATTATCTCATCACTACCGATTATTTTATTGATATTATCTTTTTTTAAACCATAGACTATGTTTTCTTCTTTTAGAGTATTAATAATATCTTCAGCATTTAAATCAATGCCTAAACCCTGAGGTGGAATATAATCAACAAAAGCTTTCATTTTATCTTCTGACTTATGAATGATTAGCTCGGCATCCTTAATTTTCTCAAACTCTGTAATATACCATCTAACAGCGTCTTTACAGTTTAAATTTAGTCCTTTATTTAAATTTAGTCCTTTTCTCAGTACACTAAAATTTATATTGTCCTTTTTATTAACTTTAACTATAAATTTCTTTTTGCTTTTTAGCATGGAAAATACATCATTATCTTTTTCTACTTCAAGGTCTTTTACCCTCACATTTTTTTCTTTAGGTATTTTTTCTATAGCTTTTTGAGCTGCTTCTTCTTTATTAGATGCTTTAACTATTAGTGTTTTCAATGCTCGGTCACCCTTCCTAATTATTTGAATTCTTCTTTTTTCCTAGAAAGAAATCCTCGTAACCTATATACAGCTTTTTTGTGAATCTGAGATATTCTAGCCGGTGAAAGGTCCATTACTTCAGCTACTTCCTTTTGGGTTAATTCCTCGTAATATATTAATGAGACTACTAATTTTTGGCGCTCATTTAAATTTTTGATAGCATCAGTTAATATTTTAGCCGAATGTTTTTTATCAAGTATATTTTCTGGCTTATTTACTTTACTACTTGGAAGCCAATCAAGTAGTGATTTACCATTTAATTCCGAATATATTGATACCCATTGAGACTGGTCTAATTTTTTCATTATCTTCTTTATTTGATTTTTAGAAAAATCTACTTCTTCGACAATTTCATCTAGTTTAGGCTTTCTATTTAATTTATTTTCTAATTCCTGGGTTTTACTTTTGATTATTTTCGCCTTCCGCCTTAGGGAATGAGGTAGCCAATCTAATTTGCGTAACTGATCAATGATTTCTCCCTTTATTCTTTTTTGAGCATAACTGTTAAATTTGTAACCTCTATCAGGATCAAATTTTTCTATGGCATCTATTAATCCTATAATCCCATAGCTTTCAAGATCCTCAAGTTCAATTCTGTCCGGAACATAGGTATTAATTCGACCCGCCTGATATTTAACTAAATCTAGATATTCCATTATCAGTTGTTCACGGGCTTCGCGATCATTTTCTTTTTTATAGCACTGCCACAGTTCTTTGTTTGCGAGCATCAATTACCCACCTCATCCATAAATTAATTGGCCTCTTCGTATTCAATAACGGGTGGTTCCATTTCATTAAAATTTTCCTCATTAATTTCTTCATTTTTTCCGGAAGTATTTTCTTGTTCAGTTTGTTGTTGACTATTTGAAGTATTTAAATTTTGTGCTTGATTATTTTGACTATATTCTTTACTTGCTTTACCCTGAGGCTGATTATTAACTTGTTCTTTTTGGTTGTATTCTTTATTTTCTGTCTTTTGTTCGTTTTTCATTAACTCCATTGAATAGGTTAATATTAAAGTGAATATAAAACCAGTGATCGACCATTTTAAGCCTGAAAATAATATTTCTGATAAAGGATTAAATTGTATTAAACCAATTAATGCCGTGATTAGATATATAATTAATGCTATAAAGATTGAACCTACTAATTTTATTTTCATTTATATCATACCGCGCCTTCTTAATTTTCTCTGGTAATTAAATAAATATGAAATAATTTTATCAATATCTTTTCTTTCCATATCTACAAATTCAACCCCTGCAGTTTTACTATAACCATCTGTATTATATTTAATTCTAACTATTTCACCTTCTATTAATTTGTCCAGTTCATCAATCTGCAAGTTAAAAAGTAACCTATCATTAATCTTAAGGTCGTCATTTAAAACCATTAGTAATCCTCCACCACTTAAATCAATAGCAGTTGTTTTTTTAAACTCGGGCTGCCCCTCTTCATCTTTATGTTCTTTTATAACATAATATTTAATATCCTTATTGACTTTCACTCGAAAATAACTTCTACGCTGAATTCTTTCAATCTGGTCTGTATTTTTTAAAATCAAACTAGGTATTGGATTTTTCACTCTTTCAATTATTTTTGTTGTTAAAGAATAAAAGGCACTATCACCCTCATACAAAATGTTTACTTCTGAACCTTTACTTACTGGAATAACATTTTCCCTTTCATAAATAGCCATTACAGTTATCACTTCTTCTGTAATATCTGAAACTTTACTATTATAACTACCCTGATAAGGACCTTCAGGGATTTCTATTTCAATTTTTTGATTAATTCCAAGATTTTGATCAGGATTTGACATTTTAAAAAGTTACCTCCCTGGAGTAATCTGGCCCACTAATTTATAGAAGAAGCTTTTAATACCTCTTGATGGTAATTCAGGTTCTATACCAACCAGATTTCCTGCTATTTCTAAAAATTTATCATTTACCTGAGAATCAGGATGTAATTTGAATACAGGCTGCTGTTTTTTTATTGACTCCTGGATGATATGATCATCGGGGATTTTACCCAATAGTTCTATATCTAAATTCAGGTATTCACGTGCAGTATTGATAAATCTATTAATAATTTTATCAGCTTCTTGATTGGAATTCACCCTATTTACTACTAAATGAAGTTTGCCTTGATAGTTACTACTGCTAAGCAGCTTAATTAAACTATATGAATCCATGATAGAAGTTGGTTCTGGAGTAAGAACTAATAGTATTTCATCAGCAGCAGTAGTGAAATTTATAACTGACTGACTTGCCCCAGCTCCAGTATCTAATAAAATAACATCATATTCCTTTTCAATCTCAGAAACACCTGTTAAAAGATGTTTAATATTATCATTACTAACATTCAAAACATCATCCAAACCTGAAATACCGGAAAGAACATTAAGTCCATAAGGACCTGTCTCTACTGCTTGTTTTAAAGTACAGATTCCTTCTAAAACATGGTTGAGATCATATTTAGAATTAAGACCTAATAAAACATCTATATTAGCCATTCCAATATCACTATCAATTATAAAGATATCTTGATCTAATTCTCTGAGGGCTAAAGCTAAATTAACAGTAATCGTAGATTTTCCTACTCCACCCTTTCCACTAGATACGGCAATTATTCTGCTATTATCTTTATGAAATTTATGTTTATTATTAATTTCCATATTATTATTTTTTACATAATCTTTTAATTTTGAAGCTTGGTTATTCATTAAAATCACCCATTAAATAATTATATAGTATTTCAGGGTGGGCCTGGTCTATATCTTCAGGAACATCCTGACCAAATGTAATATATGAAAAAGGTTTATCATATTTTTCTTTTAAATTTATTATATCCCCATAAGTAGAAGTTTCATCAAGTTTGGTTAATATTATCTTATCAGGACCTAAACGGTTAAAGTTCTCTACAGCAAAATCTAAATCCCGACTATCCATATTTAAACTTAACATCAAATGAGTCTCATCAACAATACTTTTTTTAGCAAATTCATTAAGTTGACCAAGTTCCCATTTGTTTTTCCAGTTGCGGCCTGGAGTATCAACTAAAATCAAGTCAACTTCAGATTTAAAATCTTCAACAGCATTTTTAAACTCATCTCCATCATAAACAACTTTAAGAGGTATATTTATAATATCACTGTAAGTTCTCAATTGTTGAACAGCGGCAATCCGATATGTATCAGTTGTGATTAATCCAACCTTCTTTCCTTCATTTATTGAAAATCCAGCTGCTATTTTAGCAATTGTAGTGGTTTTACCTACACCGGTTGGACCTAAAAATGTAATTACCTTTGCTGAATTCCCGGTTTGAACAGGAGCTGGATTACCAAGTTTCTTTTCAAGATAATTTTTGGTTTTCAGTTTAAGATTTGACTTATCTAAATCTTTTCTTTTGCTCATATCCTTAATTAGTTTATTAATATACTGTTCTTTAACATTCTGTCCCTTTAAATAATCCTGAAGTGGTCTTAAAACTTCTGGAACATTAGAGTTAGAAACATTCTCGTTTACATTATTACTTAAATCTTGAATCATATTTTTAAGATTATTGATTTCTTGTTTTGTTTCTTTATCTTTTGAATCATCATTTTCTTCAAGACCGGCTAACACTTCAACTTTTTCTTCCCCGAAAAAGCCTAAAAACCCACCTTTGGTGAATTTCCTTGTCTCTAAAATAATGGCATCTGATCCTAAATCAACTTTTACTTTAAATATTGTGTCTTGTATATTATCTCCTATATATTTTTTTACTTTCATCTATTTCACCACCGTTCCTAATACTTGTAAATCAACATCAGGTATAAGTTCACTGAATGAAAGAATTGTTAGCTGTGGAAAAGACCGACTTGTCAATTCTTTCAATGGTCTTCTTATCATGGGAGAAGTAACCAAAATAGGTTCTTTACCCTGTTGTAACAACTTCTGAGCTTCAGACGAAATCAATTCTATTAACTCCTGAGCATCTTGAGGATCAACCGCAAGATAATTACCCTGGTCAGACTGTTCTACGGTCTCGCTTAAATTTTCTTCTAACTGAGGATCAAGTGTAATAACTGATAATTCATTCTGCTCATCGACATATTGGTTTGTAATTTGTCTTGATAAACCTTGCCGTACATACTCAGTTAAAAGATCTATATTCTGGGTTGTCTTGGCGTAATCTGCGAGAGTCTCTAAAATAGTAACAAGATTATTAACCGGAATATCTTCCCATAATAAATTTTGTAGTACTTTCTGTATTTCACCTAAACTCAAGAGATCAGGTAGTAATTCATTGACCACAGCTGAATTGTTTTCTTCAACATTATCTATTAATTCTTTAACTTCCTGTCTACCCAATAATTCATGCGCATGCTCTTTAATCAACTCAGTAAGATGGGTTGCCATTACTGATGGAGGATCAACAATCGTATAATTAGCAAGTTCTGCTTTTTCTTTTTGATCTTCATCAATCCAAATTGCCGGAGTATCAAAAGCCGGTTCTTTGGTTTCAATTCCGTCAATATCCTCTGTCGTCATTCCGGAATCCATTGCCAGATAATGATCAGGCATCATCTCAAATCTACTTATCTCAACCCCTTTTAATTTGATACGATAAATATTGGGATCCAACTGTAAATTATCAAGAATTCGAACCGGTGGTATAATTATTCCTAATTCCATCGCCATCTGCTTTCTGATCATGGAAACTCTATCTACAAAGTCTCCTCCCTGTTCAGGCAGCACAAAAGATATTAAATTATATCCTACTTCTACTTCTAGCTGGTCTACTTTTATCATGTTTTTAATCTCAGATTCTTTAGCCTGTTGCAATTCATGTTGGCTTGGTGCTTCTTCTTCCGGTTCATCTTCCAGTTCTTTTTCAACCTGTGTTTTTAGAGTCAGCCCTAAACCGCCTAATAACACAGCCATCACAAGAAATGGAACTGTAGGAAGACCCGGCATAACACCGAAAATGAAAAGAACAATACTTGCTATATAAAGTGCTTTAGGTTGGCTCATTAACTGATCGGACATCTCTTCTCCCATGTTTCTTTCAGAGGCAGCCCGGGTAACTATCATACCGGTTGCAGTTGAAATTAGAAGGGCTGGAATCTGTGATACCAATCCATCCCCAACTGTAAGAAGTGTATAAGTCTGGGCAGCTTCACCAAAGCTTAAACCCTGTTGAGCCATCCCGATAATAAGTCCACCTATTATATTAATTACTGTGATAATAATACCAGCAATCGCATCCCCTTTAACAAACTTACTGGCACCATCCATTGCTCCATAAAAATCTGCTTCCTGTCGTATTTTCTTTCTCTGTTCTTGCGCCTCTCGCTCGTTAATGATCCCCGCATTAAGATCGGCATCAATACTCATCTGTTTACCAGGCATTGCATCAAGGGTAAAACGAGCAGCAACTTCTGCCACTCTTTCAGCACCTTTGGTGATTACAACATATTGAATTACAATAAGGATTAAAAAGATGATAAAACCGACAACATAGTTACCACCAACCACGAAATTACCAAAGCTTGTAATTATTTCGCCCGCATAACCCTGGCCTAAAATTAACCTGGTGGTCGATACATTTAAGCCCAGGCGAAATAAGGTCGCGAATAGTAGTAATGATGGAAATACTGAAATCTGTAAGGGTTCGTTAATATAGATACTTACTAAGATTATCAACATCGAAAATGTAATATTTGCTGTAAGTAATAAATCCATTATTATTGTAGGCATCGGAATGATAAACATTATTACGATACCGACAACAGCAAAAGCAAAAAGTATATCTATATTATAAAATATTTTGTTTATCGTACTGCTGTTTGACATTGAGGACATTAACTAATAACCTCCATTATTCTAATTAAACTAACTGAATATATTTTAATACCTATTTTCTTTCTGATATACATAGGCTAATATCTCTGCAACTGCTTCAAATAAGTCTTCTGGTATAAAGTCTCCAATTTCACACACCCTATTTAATGAACGTGCTAACGGTTTATTCTCCACTATTTCTATATCTAACTCTCGGGCCTTTTCTTTCAATCTCTGTGCTACATAACCTTCACCTTTTGCCAAGACTTTAGGAGCTTCCATTTCTTCAATATTGAATTTAAGCGCTACAGCAATATGGGTAGGGTTAGTAATCATTACATCTGCATCCTCAGTAGCTGACATCATCCTATTAAGACTCATCTGCTGTTGTTTTTCTTTCCGCTTCTGATTAAGTTGTGGATCCCCTTCCATTTCTTTTCTTTCTTGTTTAACTTCATATTTAGACATCTTTAAGCTCTTAGTGTGTTCCCAAAGCTGATAAGCAAAATCAAATACTCCAACTACTACTAAAAATATTATGATGGTCACTGCCGCTTTTAAAATTATATTACCAATCAACAGTAATGAAGGTTGTAACCCTTGTTCTGTCATTGTTATTAATTCAGTTATAGAATTTCTTATGTAATAATAAGCTATTGTGGCAATTATTATTATTTTTAGAATTGATTTAATCATTTCCACAAGACTTTTTAAAGAAAATATCTTTTTAAAACCCTTGATGATATCAATATTTTCAATTTTTGGTGTAACACCTTCACCTGTAAATAAAGGTCCCACTTGACTAAAATTAATAATAATACCCATAACAGCTGCTGCTATCATAACAGGAGCAACTAAATCAGCTACATAATAGATGCTTTCCATTAAAATATCATACGCCTTGGCTTTTGTTAAAACATCTACATTTTTGAAAGTAAGCATTTGGGTCACTTTAGTAGTCAATGAATCTAATATACCAGCAAACATTAGATATAACACCATAAAACTACTAAGAAGTGTAAAAGCCTGGTTTAATTCCTGACTTTTCGCAACTTGCCCCTTTTCACGGGCTTCCCGTTTCCGTTTCGGCGTCGGATCTTCTGTTTTTTGACCGGTTGAATTGTCAGCCATATTAATTCCTTTCTGTTTAGCCCGGGGTCAATAAATTAATAATTTGAATCGTTTCTTTTAACCCATTATTTAATATATCTGAAAAATAATGAACAAGAACATGAAAAGATAACAATAATAATATGAATCCAATAAATATTTTCAGTGGTAATCCAACAATAAATATATTCATTTGCGGTACTGCTCTAGCTAAAAAACCAAGCATTATATCTACAATAAACAAAGTACCCATAATTGGTAAAGCTATTTTAAATCCAATTAAAAACAAATCTGCACTTCTTCTAAACAAGAACTGCCATAAATTATTTGTTATCTCGATTCCCCCCTGAGGTATTACATCAAAGGATTTATTTAAACTTCTAATCAACATTAAGTGACCATTCATCGAAAGAAAAACTAAAACGGTAAAAATGTTTTGAAATTGACCAATAATCGGTGAACTTGCACCACTAAGAGGATCAACTACATTCCCAATTCTAAATCCCATTCTAAGATCAATAAACTGTCCAGCTAGTTGAATAGCTGAGAAAAATATATAAATTATAAACCCCATGAACAATCCTATAGATAATTCTTTTACAAGATAAGTGATAACCATTAGATCTGAATTAGGTGCAGTTATTCCAGCAGTTTGATATGTTAACAAAAATGTAATTAAAGCCATTAAAAATGATAAGATTATTTTTACTTGATTGGGAATTATTCTACTGCTAAAAATAGGAGTTATTAAAAATATACCAAGATACCTGGCCATAGTTAAGAAAAACAAATATATATAATCTGTTGTTAATATCTCTGTAGTCATACTAAGTCATCCTATCATATATAAAGCGGAATACTTTCAAAAAGTTCAGTTACAAAGTCTATAATTGTTGATAATATCCAGGGACCAAAAAAGCCTATCGAAATCAAAACTGCAAATATCTTAGGTACAAAAGCTAAAGTTTGTTCCTGGATTTGGGTAGTTGCCTGTAAAATCGCAACTAATAGTCCAGTAAGTAATCCTGCTCCTAAAACTGGAGCTATTACAGTTAATACTACATATAATGCTTCTCTACCGATATCAATTACTATACTCTGGTCCACATTTAATCTCTCCTAATTCTAAAAGGTTTGTACCAATGAATTTATTATAAGATGCCAACCGTCTACCAAAACAAAAAGTAATATTTTAAACGGTAAAGAAATAATTACCGGGGGTAACATCATCATACCCATTGACATTAAAATACTTGCAACTATCATATCAATCATCAAAAACGGTATATATATCATAAAGCCTATTTGAAAGGCTATTTTTATCTCATTTGTTATAAAGGCCGGTATTAAAACATAAAGTGGTATATCACTTTGATTATTAGGTCTCTCCATTTCGGCCATTTCTACAAAAAGAGCTATCGATTCTTCATCAGTTTGTTCAAACATAAAATTTCGTAGAGGTTGTTCAGAACGATTATAGGCTTGATCAATACTGATTTCTTCATTTAGATATGGTTGTAAGGCATCTGTATTAACCGCCTGCCAAACTGGAGCCATGATGAAAATTGTTAAAAATATACTTAAGCCAATTAAAACCTGACTCGGTGGCATATTTCTAATTGATAAAGCCTGTTTTATTATTGAAAACACAATAATAATCCTGGTAAAAGAAGTAAACATAATTACTATCGCCGGAGCCAGTGATAGTACTGTTAATAATGCTAAAATCCTTAAAGATAGTACAAGATCACTTCCACCACCTTCGGATTGATTTGGAGAAGAGATATCTAGACTTATATCAGGAATATTAAACTCCTGAGCATTAGCCTCTATATTTAAACTAAATATTACAGTTATGAGTAATAATATAATCAAAATTTCTTTATTCTTCTGAATCACTATCGTTCCTCCCCAAATAATTCAAGAAAAACTCCTTAAATTGTGCTTGCTTGCTTTCCTTATTATTTTCAAGTGCTTCAATATCAAAATCAAAATCAACAGCATCCCATTTATCAAGCTTGTCAATCTTTTTTTCAGTTTGACTGATTAATAATATTTCATCATTAACTTCTACTAAATATAAACCTTGATTAGAACCCATATACAGTTTATCTATTACTTTTAGATGACTACCGGATTGTACATTTAAGATATTTTTTTTAAAAAACATGCTTAAAAAATATATGATTCCAACTATTAATATTAAATAAAAGCCTATTTTAAAAATTTCAAATGTATAATTCATTTTGATCTCCTTACTAAACTATCTTCTTAAATTTCACTAATCCTTTCGGCCGGACTAATGATATCTTTAACTCTAAAACCAAAGCTCTCATCGATAACAACTACTTCCCCTTTTGCAATTAGTTTACCATTTACATAAAGGTCAACTAACTCTCCAGCTAACTTATCCAATTCTATAATTGAACCTTCTCCTAAATCAAGTACATCACTAATCGTCATTGTGGTCTTTCCTAATCGAACAGTTACTGTTAAAGGAACATCTTTTAAAAGTTCCATGTTTTGGGGTAGGGTTTGACCCTCTTTATCTCCAAATTCAGGAAACTGAGCTTCCTGTACATCTACTTTATCAGATGATTTTAATTGTTTACTCTGTTTATGCTGAGTTTGTTTTTGTTTTGTTTGTTTTTGTTGTGTTTCTTTTTGCTGAGATTGTTTTTCTTTAGCATTTTTCTTAGCGACATCTGAAACATCAGACTGAGTAGAGTTATCAGATTTTGCTGTTAGGCCATCATCATTAGACTGTAAGCTTTTTATTAACTTCTTTGTAAACTGCAAGGGAGCTAACTGTTTAAAAGTACTATCTATTAGATTCCCTATTTTTAAGTCAAAAGAAGTAACTACTAAAGAATCATCATTATCAAAATGTTCATTATCAAATTCTTCTATATCTACATCAAATATCGGTTCAGGAGGAGAAATATTAACTACTTTATCTATAATATTAGAAATCGAGGTTGAAGATGACCCCATCATTTGATTCATGGCTTCTCCCACAGCACTTAAATGAATTTCATCTAATTCTGTGTCAGCATCAATATTCTCTCCACTGCCACCCATCATTAAATCTGCAATTATTGCTGCATCTTTAGAATCTAGGATAAGGAGGTTAAGTCCTTCTAAACCTTCTACATATTCAACTTTTACAAGTACAAATGGTTTTGTATAATTTTCTACGACCTCTTTAAAAGAACTTATTTCAACTTCAGGAGCTGTTATATCGACCTTTTTATTCAATAAAGTAAATAAGGCTGTTGCAGCTGAACCCATAGCAATATTACCAATTTCTCCTATTACATCCGCTTCCTCATCTGTTATCTGTTGCTCATTATCATCTGCATTTATCAGCGAATCTATCTCTTCTTGGGATAGTTGACTATTCCCATTACTCATCTAAATCACCTTCCTCCACATCTTCATTTTTAACCGAAATAATTTTTAAGGCGTGTTGTTTATTGAAATTACCAGGGATTGCCTTAAATTTTTTAATTTGGCCCACTTTTACATCAATAGGTTCTTTTACCTTTTTGTTTAATTTAACTATATCCCCTTTTTTAAGATATAAAATATCTTCAACTGTTAAATCGGTTTCACCCAATTCAGCAAATAAATCAACCTGAGCTTTTTTTACACGATCTTTTAATTGATCGATATGTTCATCAGTCTGTTCTCTCCGAGTATTAGAAAACCAATGTTGAGCATTCAATTGAGAGACAATGGGTTCTAACATAATATAGGGTATACAAATATTAACTAAACCTTCACTATCAGAAACTGTAGAAGTTAAAGTGATTATTATTGTCATGTCATTATCGGGAACAATTTGAGTAAACTCAGGATTTGACTCTAACTCTTTTAGATTTGGTTTTATATCAAGTAAATTTTCCCATGCTTCTGTAAAACTTTGCAATATCCAGTTCAATGATTTTTTTAATACTACCTGTTCTATATCAGTAAATGGTCTTATATCTTCAATCGGTTTTCCTAACCCACCAAATAATCTATCAATTATTGTAAATCCTACCTCAGGATTAATTTCAAATATGAATTGACCATCCAAGGGATCCAGCTCTGAAATACCAATGATTGTTGGCTCTGGTAGAGACCTTATGAATTCTCTGTAAGAAAGCTGCTCAATTGACGCTACTTCAAAATCAACCATACTTCTCAATCTTGTAGATAAGGTAGTAGTTAATAATCTGGCAAAATTTTCATGAATCATTTGAAGAGTCCGCATCTGTTCTTTCGAAAGTTTATTAGGTCTCCTAAAATCATATTTTTTTACCTCACTACTCTCATCGCTCTCCTTCATCTCTTCAACATCTACATTACCAGAATCGAGAGCAGATAATAATGAATCTATTTCATTTTGATTGAGAACTTCAGAATCCGCCATTAAAACTCCTCCTTACTGAATAACCAACTCAGTGAACCAAACATTTTCAATTTCACCGGTATTTAAGATATCATTAATTTTTTTCCTTATTTCATCTTTTATACTCTGGGATGAAGGAGCTTTTATATCTTCAGGTTTTTGAGATCTTAAAATAGAAATCACTAAATCCCTGATCTGAGGATCTCTCTTATTAAGCTCCTCGGTTAATTTATCATGACTTACTTCAAATACGATACTCGCCTTTAAAAAATTATAATTATCTGTTTCAGAAAAATTTACAGTAAATGACCCTAATTCATGGGTTGGGCCAACTTCTTTATCTGCTTCTTTTTCTTTTTCATTGTTATCTCCAATATTCAAATTTACACTTTCAGGATTGACAAACTTAATCATAACAAATCCAATTAACGACAACACAATAACTATTGAAACAGCTATTATGATTAATCTCATCAAACCATTATTTTCTTCTTCCGCCAAAATCATTCACTCCCTGTCTCCGGATTTAATTTGGTATTCATTATTACAATTTCGACCCGTCTATTTACCGCCCTGTTTTCAGGGGTTGAATTTTTCTTAATTGGTCTATATTTTGAATATCCTGCAGCTGACAACCTAGCAGGACTTATATTTCGGTTTTCAATAAAATACTTAATCACTCTTACTGCTCTTGCAGTTGATAACTCCCAATTTGAAGGATATTTATTGTTATTAATCGGTAAATCATCAGTATGTCCTTCTACTTTCACATTATTATTGATTCCTCCAATATTTTTACCAATTTCATCTAAGACCTTTCGTCCTCTAGTTTTAATAATCGCCTCACCAATATTATATAATATTTCTCCGGTCATTCTGATCACTAAACCTCTCTCGGTCATTTCAACATTGACCTCGGATTCAAGATCATTTTCGTCTATATAACCCTGCATATTTTTATAAACTTCATTTAAATTGGTTTGGGAGGGATTAAAATTCTGTCCCTGCATACCTTCATCTAAAACACTACTTTCGCTGATTGTCCTCCCGCCTTCCATTACTCCTAATTGGTTCTGTAATGCTGACATAAAACCACGAAACTTCTGAACATCAAGTACAGAAAAGGAATAAAGTAATACGAAAAAAACTAATAACAAGGTCATTAAATCCCCAAATGTTGTCATCCAGGCCGGTGAACCGCCACCACCATCATCTTGATTATTTTTCTTTTTTCTTCTAGGCATTTTCACCCACCACTTCACTTTCATTTACTTGCTCTTCTTCAGCTTCACTTTCACTTTCGCCAGAGCTTTCTTGAGCTAAGAAAGCCTTTAATTTTTCTTCTATAATTCTTGGATTTTCACCAGCTTGAATTGATAAAAGCCCTTCGATCATAAGTTCTTTTACAAGAACTTCTTCTTGACTTATCATTTTCAATTTATTGGCTAGAGGTATGAAAAAGAGATTAGCTAAAAATGCTCCATACAAGGTGGTAATCAATGCTGTTGCCATACCCGCCCCCAGTTTACTCGGATCATCAAGCTCACTAAGCATCTGAATTAATCCGACCAAAGTACCAATCATTCCAAAAGCAGGTGATAGTTGACCCATTTTATCAAAAATACTTTTACCTGTAGAATGTCTACCCTCCATATATGATAATCTGGTTTCCATAATATCTTTTACCAATTCGGGTTCAGTTCCATCTACTACCAGTTGCACACCTTTTTCTAGATAAGGATCATCAATATCTTCAATCTCCTGTTCAAGGGTTAATAAACCTTCTTTTCTAGCCTTTTTAGCTAGACCAACTAGAATATCAATTATGTTATCAACATCAATTGAACTACCTGTAAATATAATATTAAGGAGTGTCGGTATTTTTTTAAGTTCTTTAAAGGAGAAACTTGCCATTGTACCAGCAATCGTCCCACCAAGTACAATCATAATTGATTGTACACTTAAAAATATTATGACATTGCCACCTAATACAATAGCTCCCCCTATTAATACAACACCTAAAGCTAAACCTATAACTACACTGAGATTCATCTTATTCACTCCTTATCCAACATCAAACTATTAAAAATTTTCCTTTTATATTCGATAACTTTATCAGTTACATCTTCAACTGATTCTACTACTAAAATTTTCTTATCTGTAGTTAATCTAATAATAGTATCAGGGGTGGATTTAACTATTTCAATTAAATCAGCATTTACAACTATTTCTTCACCATTTAATCTATGTAATTTTATCACGTTATCACCCTCTAGATAATAGTGGGGCCGTTTATAAGGCCCCACTTATCCATTTTTATCTCTTAATATTAACTAATCCCTGGAGCATTTCATCTGAAGTTGTAATAACTTTGGAATTAGCCTGAAAACCTCTTTGTGAGGTTATCATTTTTGTAAATTGATCAGCTAGATCAACATTTGACATTTCTAAGGTACCGGAAGAAATTAAACCTCTTCCACCCAATCCTGCAGGGCCTACTTTAGGATCACCTGAATTATTTGAAGTTGTAAACATTGTGTCTCCGGTCTTTTTAAGACCAGCTGGGTTAGCAAATTCTGCTGTACCAATTTGTGCTAACTGCTTGTTATAGCCATTATCATAAGAACCGATAATTACTCCAGCATCATTCATTGTGAAGTCTTTTAACTGCCCTTGTGAATAACCATCGACATTTTTAACTTCGGCAGTCATATCTCCAGCAAATTGAGACAGTTCTGAGAAATTCACATTGATATCTTGGTCGACTGTTGATCCTCCAATTGGATCAAAGTTTAAATCTAAGCTTTGCCCAGAAGAAATTTTGCCATCACTGTCAAAATTTATATTGTGACTGGCCCCTGATGAAAGACTTACATTCTCCGCATTACTTACATCTACATCATCTTCATTCAAGGTCCATACATTATCAGCTGATTTTTTAGCTATCATGGTTACATCATGTGAATAACCTTGGGAATCAAAAACACTGGTTGATATTGTTTTTTTGGCATTTGTAGTATAGTCAGCAGAGACGGTTTCAGCAGCGTCTTCTGCTCCCTCGAATAATGGAGTACTTCCTATATTATCATCAATATCAGGCATATTTAAATCTACCTCATCGCCAGTACCACTGATATCAATAGTTGGTGGATCAGTTGTGAAATCTTGTCCTGAACCATCCATATCTTCAGTGACCTGAGTAACATTGCCTTCTTCATCAAATGAAATATAACCACTATTGCTATCAAAAGTACTCGAGGAATCTTCAGCAGTTAACTCAAAACCCCATTGATTAAAATTATCTGTTTTTGTTAAGTTTACAGTGACATCATCTGTAGTGTTGTTAGTTGTATCCTCAACCGTTAACTTATTCTGCGATAAACTTAATTCATTTTCTTTACTTGCATCAATATTACCATCTAAAACCATCTTCTCTGTTTTAGCTGCATCCATGGTTTGATCTAATGTTATATCCTCTAGGTTATCCATGCTTGTTTCGTTAATTGTTCCATCTTCTTCAGCAATCCAACCCTGTACTCTATTTCCATTAGCTGAATTAACTAGATAACCCTCTTCATCAAAGGACATATTACCTGCTCTAGAATAAAGGTTTTGGTCTCCATCATTTAAAATGAAAAAACCATTACCCTGAATAGCCATATCTGTCATTTTACCTGTGGATTGTAAACTACCCTGTCCCATATCGTTATCAATACTTCCGACTTTGACTCCTAAACCGATTTGTTTAGGGTTAGTTCCTCCTCTTCCTCCTTGAGGAGAAGAAGCACCACTTATTGTTTGATTTAACATCTCTTTAAAGGTAACTCTTGCAGCTTTAAATCCAGTTGTATTTACGTTTGAAATATTATTTCCGATAACATCCATTTGATTTTGGTGTGCCTTTAATCCTGAAACTCCTGAATACATTGATCTTAACATATCTTATAATCAACCTTTCCTTTACACTGGCAGAGCACTTCTGTCATTTAGTACTCTATGGCACCCGTAAAGGGACCTGCCAACTAACCAGTTTTTATTTTTTTTGTTATTTCATTAGTACTGTCGAATCGATATTTGTAAATACTTTCTCTTTCATGTTTTCGCCGTCAATTGCAGTTACTACAGTATTATTCTTTACACTTACAATATAGGCTACATCATCAACTAAGATTAGGGAATCTTTTGCTCCCTTTGTGTCTGCTTTCTGTACTCCTTTTTGAAGTTTTTGTAATTGAGCCTTGTTAAGGTTTATATTTCTTGCAGCTAATCTTTCCTTTGCATGTTTTGAGAACTCAATTTTAGAATTATTTAACTTATCCTTAAAAATCTTCTTAAAAGGAGACTTACTCTTTTTGACATTATTGTTTTCTTTCTTATCAACTTTATTATTTTGTTTGTTAGGTTGTATCGGCCTATTTACTATTAACCGATTATCAATTTTCATTTTTCTCACCATACTTCCTTGAACTTTTTAATATATGGCAGTGATATCGTCCACATTAATCTTGTTATTATTCTCATTATCTAAATGAGCATAAGTATTATCTTCTTCAAAACTAACCTTTATTACTTCACCTTTTACTGTATTTGTTTTATCATCTTCTGTTACTTCTTTTTCTACTGTTTTTCCAATTAGAGCACTGTTTTGATTGATTTTTTGAACATCCATGAACTTGTTCATGTTTTCATTCATGTTATTCATTTGCTCTAATGAACTAAACTGAGCCATCTGAGCTATGAACTCTTTATCCTCCATCGGTTTTAAAGGATCTTGATTCTGAAGTTGAGTAATTAACAACTTAAAGAACGCATTACGATCCAGCTCTTTTTTGGCCTGATTATCGACTGAATTAAGGTCGGTATTTTTTTGTCCTCCCATGACTTCAGCTGGTGATATTGGCATCTTACATCTCCTTTCTGCTAAGCAAAATATTCAAAGCCTCTTCTGTATAATTTTGGGCTTTGCCACTTTGATTCTGTGAGTTGTTCTAATTCTTCTGAATTTGAATTATATTGGTTTAGAAATTCATAACCAGAATTCTGTCCCTCATTATTTCTGTGTTCTTGTCTGTCCCTAAACTGTTGAAAACTATTATCTGAATTTTGATTACCTTGTTGATTTCCTGCGTTTTTATTATCAGATTCAATACTAAATTGATCCACCTGAAGCCCTTTAGATACTAAATTATTTTTTAGATCCAGCAAGTTATTTTCTAAATAATTTTGTACTTGATGGTTTTCAACTAATATCTTTCCTATTAGTTTATTGGACTCTACTGATAACCTTATTTTCAATTTTCCCAAAGATTCAGGTTTAAGTTTGATTTCTACTTGATTTTTGTTATTTAAGTTTTTTATATTTATTTTGTCTTTAACCTGTTTTAATACATCATTTTCTTTTATCATACTTTTAAATTTACTTATATTGTTTTGATTATTATTTGTTTTATTAGTATTAGAGTCTTCATATCCTAAAATATGTTCTTGCGACTGTTGTTTTGCTTTATCATTTAAGAATTTAATGTTGTTTATCTTTTTATATTTATTATTATCTTCCTTGCCTAGTTTAATTTCCAAATTGTTAAATGATATCTTATCTTTTAACTTATTATCAACTTTGACTTCTGATATATCTTTTAAGTTTTTACCTTCTAATTGCAATTCTTTTATATTTTTACTGCTTTGTGTTCTATTTAATTTTTCTTTAGCTTTAATATCAAATCTATTTCTATTATTTTGTTCCGTTTTTGTATTATTTTCTGGGTTTTTAACTTCATTTATTTGATCAAAAGATTGCTTTGCTTTGTTATTAACCTTATTGACATCATTTGCTTGTTTTGTAATATTAGAACTACTTTTTTCCCTAATTTCAGGAACTACTATTCGCTTAGTTTCTGTTATATTTTTTACTTCGTTTTTAGAAAGTTTATTGATTTCTGTTATTATTTTTTTAGTTATTATCTTATCTTTTGTTTTGGTATCTTCTGCTATTTCTATTTTGTTTAGAATTTGTTTATAGTTTTCTGTATTGCTTTCTTTGGTTTTATTAAAATTAGCACTTTTTAGTTGGTTTATTTCTTCTTTTAGTTGTTTGAATTGCTTTTTAGATAGGTTTTGAAGTTTGTCTATTATATTTTTTACTACATCTCGTTCTTTGTTTGAAAGTTTATTGTTTATTCTATATTCTTCTATATCATTTTCTGTAAGTTTTACTCTCTTATTATTGTTTTCTTTAGTCAAAATTTTACTTAACTTATCCAACAGTTCAATTAACTTTTCAGCAGACTCTTTAGTTTTAAATTTATCATTAGTCATTTCCGTTATATTCTTTTCTTTAACTATTTCAATATTTTCTATTTCTTTAAGATTAAGGTCTGAAATATTTTTAACATCCTTATTATCGACTGCTTCTGGTGCAATATTAATTACTAGGTTAATATTTTTGTTTTCTTTATCATCTTCATTTTTATCTGTTTTAATTTTTAGGATTGATAAAATGTTTTCTGTTTTATTCTCTGTTTTCTTTTCTTTAACTATTATTTTTTTAATGTTTTCTAGGTCTAAATCTGTTTTTTCTAATAGTTTCTTAATCTTTTTGAGGAGTTTTTCTTGCTCAATATCCTTAGTATTTAATTGTTTGGTTTCACTATTTTGACTACTTAATAATGCTTCGATTTTTTCTTTGAATTGTTTTGTGTTTTTTATTTTTTTAGAATCTGCCTTCCCGGTATTTAACCGGTCGGACTGTAAGCTAACTGCTAGTGCATTTATTTTATTTCACCTCCTTTTTTTGTTTATTTATTTATGTCAAAGGAAATTTTATTCCTTTAACCTCTCGGTTAGGGTTACAGCTTTTTCTTGTGGTAAGTTCATCATTATTTCAGCTACATGTTCATCTTTTAATCGGTCCATAATCTCTAAACTTGTACTCAACTGTAAATCATTCATTACTCTTGCTACTTCTTCGGGTTCCATATTAGAATATATTTTTACCAATTTTTCAATTTTATTTTCTTCCTCTTGCTGACTTTGATTTAAACTTGCATAATCTGTTTCCAGCTCTTCTATTTTCTCATTTTTCTCTTGTACTAGTTGCTTATTTCTTTTCAAATCTTTTTTTAATTTTTCATTTTCTTTTTTTAGTTCATCATAAGCATTTTCTAATTCATAGTAATCTTCCATCATTCTGTCATATTGAGCATCGGTTTTCAGTCTTTCTTTTATATATGGAGTATTGGTTACCATATCATCTAATTTCAAAATACCGAGCAAGTTGAGGGCCCAGACTGTATATACTGCTATAAAAATGAATAAGAAAATATATATTGCTTTTTTCATCCTATACCCCCTGCTGGCTCATTCTTAAACTTGATTCGTCTATTTCTTTTTGTTCTTTTCTTAGAAATTCTTTATAAAAAGCAGTGGATTTTTTTTCTTTGATTTTTTTAATTTTTTCTTTAGCTTGCTTTTTTTCTATTAAATTATCCTTATATTGCTTAACAACTTCTTGCTGGCTTTTAAGTTCTTCTTTAACTTTCCTAACTTGCTCCTGCTGTTTTTTTATATAATCCCTGGTTCTTATGTTTTCAGTTACAGATAAGTTGTTTTGACGAATATAATCAAATAGTGATTCTAATTTTTGTTCTGATTCATCCAATTTTTGTTTTATTTTCTTTTCTTTTTGTCTGACTTGATATAATTCATGTTGAGCTTTTTCTAACTCTACATCCCTAACATCAAGTACTCTTTGTAGTCTAAAATTATATTTCGCCATAAAATTACTCCTTTAATATCTATTTTTTTAATTATTTATTATATCAGCAAGGTGCTTTTTAGTTTCTTCAAAACTCACTTTTTCTTCGATTTTCTGTTGTAAAAAATTATTAATCCGATCTATCTTATCTATCGCTCGATCAACTTTGGGATTGCTTCCTCTTTCATAAGCACCAATACTGATTAAATCTTCAGCTTCCTTATAGTCGGCAAGCAATTTCTTTAGCTTGTTTGCATTTTCAATATGTTCCTCAGTCACTACATCCTTCATAACCCTACTAACACTTTCTAATACATCTACAGCAGGAAAATGGTTTTTAGAAGCTAATTGTCTGGATAAAGTGATATGACCATCCAAAATACCTCTTACAGTATCGGAAATAGGTTCATTAAAATCATCACCTTCAACTAACACTGCATATAGTGCTGTGATCGAACCTTTGTCATTTGTGCCAGTTCTTTCAAGTAGTTTAGGTAGTTTTGCAAAAACTGAGGGTGGATATCCTCTAGTTGTCGGAGGTTCTCCGGAAGCTAATCCCACTTCTCGCAAAGCCCTTGCAACTCTTGTTATAGAATCCATCATAAGGAGAACATCTTCTCCCTGGTCTCTAAAAAATTCTGCAATTGAGGTGGCCACATTGGCTGCTTTCATTCTTATTAAAGCAGGTTTATCAGAAGTAGCCACTACTACAACTGAATTTTTTAATCCCTCAGGCCCAAGATCTTCTTCAATAAAATCTCTAACCTCTCTACCACGTTCACCAATTAGAGCTATTACATTTATATCGGCATCTGTATTCCGCGCAGCCATTCCAAGGAGAGTACTTTTACCAACACCACTCCCCGCAAATATACCTAACCGCTGACCGCGACCACAGGTTAAAAGACCATCTATGCTTTTAATACCTATACTTAAGGGATCTTTTATTCTTTCGCGTTTTAAAGGATCGGGAGGTTTTCTATTTACACTAACTTCTTGTAGGTTCAAATTATCAAATTCCTCTTTTTCAGAAGTTAAAGGATCACCGAGACCATTTAATACTTTACCTAAAAGTTCATACCCGACCTCAATTTTTAATTCACTACCACTGGCTATAACTTTCGCTCCAGGTGTTATTCCTTTCATTACTCCAATCGGCATCAGTAGAACCTTATTATCATTAAAACCAACAACTTCTGCTTCAATATCACCTTGATCGCTTTTAATATAACAAAGTTCTCCAATACTAACTTCAGGGCCTACTGATTCTATAATTAGTCCAACTACCCTTGTTATATAGCCAAACTCTCGGTTGACTTTAGTATTATCTATCGTTTTTTCTAATTTTTCTAAATTAAAATTATCAAACATCTTAGTCAATCAAATCCATTTCTTTTAGAATTTGTTTTTTAAGCCGTTCCAATTTGTCCTTTAAATACGCATCTTTACCCCCAAAATTAGTGTTAATTACACAGTCACCTTTTTTTAAATTTTCATCGGCATTAAATTTAAAATCACTTTCTGGAAAACTTGTTTTTAGCTCATTTTTACTTAAATAGGGTAAAATTTCTGGGTTTACGTTTATTACAAAATGTTGGTGATTGTTGCTTAAATCTTGTAAAACATCTTCAACTATATTATTGATTACATCTGGAGTCTCTTTTATATTCTCGTTTATTATTTTACTTGCCATTTTAGTAGCTATATTTATCAACTGAGGCTTTAATAGATTTAGTTCTTTTTCATATTGATCTTTAATATTTTCTGTTTTTTCATGAATGGCATTAAGAGTTTCTTCTATCTCCTCTTTTTTATCTTGATATGCTTCTTTTTGCCCTTGTTCTTTACCTTCTTGGTAACCTTTTTGATAAGCTTCTTCCTTTAACTCTTCGATCTTCTCTTCTTCCTTTTTAGCTTCTTCAATTATCTTTTTCGCCTTTTCTTCTGCTTCATTAATTACTTGTTCTGCTTTCTTTTTATTATCTTGTTTATTATTTTTATTTTCTTCATTTTGCTTGTTATATTCTTGCTTTTTTTGTACTTCCTTTACCTCATGTTGATGTGCACTCGATAATTTATATTTCCCAATAATCTGTGAAGCTTTAATTATTTTAGACAACTAATTCACTCTCCCCACCGCGTGCTATGACAATTTCTCCACTTTCTTCTAACTGTCTTATAACATTAACGATACGTTGTTGTGCATCTTCAACTTCTCTGATACGAACCGGACCCATATATTCCATATCTTCTTTTAACATTTCGGTTGCGCGATCAGACATATTATTGGAGATAACCTCTTCAACCTCTTCGCCTGAAGTTTTGAGAGCAAGAGCAACATCATGAGTTTCAACTTCTCTAAGTACAAGTTGTACAGCTTGGTCAGATAGAAGCACAATATCTTCAAATACGAACATTTTCTTCTTAATGTCCTCAGAAAGATCAGGATCTTTTTCATCTAATTGGTCAAATATATTTTTTTCTGTTCCGCGGTCTACCTGGTTAAGAATATCTACTATTGAATCAATTCCACCTGCAGAAGCATATTCATTTGTAATTACAGATGATAGTTTTTTCTCTAGTACTGCTTCTACATCTTTAATGATTTCAGGTGATGTCCTATCCATTAATGCAATTCGTTTTGTAACATCACTTTGAACTTCTTCGGATAAAGAAGACAAAATCTGAGAAGCCTGGGAAGGCTGAATGTATGATAAAATTAAAGCAATTGTTTGAGGATGTTCTCCCTGGATGAAATTAAGAAGTTGTTCAGGGTCTGCTTTTCTGATATTATCAAAAGGCCTAACCTGCAAATTAGCTGTTAATCTGTTTAAAATATTATCAGCTTCTTTTTCTCCCATTGCTTTGGTTAAAATCTGTCTAGCATACTTAATTCCACCACTGCTTATATAATCATTGGCTTCTAATAGATGATAAAATTCATCTAAAACCTCGTTTTTTAATTCTGTACTTATTTTCTGCATATTAGCAATCTCTAAAGTTATTTCCTCTATTTGTTCATTGTCGAGGTGTTTAAAGATCTTAGCTGACTTCTCTGGTCCTAATGAGATCAGAAGGACAGCTGCTTTTTGTTTGCCGGACAGTTCTGTTAGTTCTGACATAAACAATCCCCTTTACTTTCTAAGTTTTAATCTTCCATTAACCAATTTTCTAATAACTCAGCGACATCTTCCGGTTGGTCAGAAACAACTTCTTCTAATTCTTCTGTTAGTTGTTTTTTCTTTTTTTCTTCTTCACTAAGTGATGGTTTACTAATACTTTCTGATTGTTCTTCATAACCGGATTCATAATCAACCATCTGACCTCTCTGTCCCTGTTGTACTTGTGATTGAGATGAGGTTGAAGAATAAGAACGTTTTATCATAAATATTATAATGCTAAGTATAATGATTATTAATAGGATTAATCCACCGTAAATATACATTCGATTTCTTTCAGTACTTGCCTGAGCTTCTTTAGCCTGTGCAATTTCCTGTTCTAAACTATTATCAAAATTAAAGCTATTGACAGTTACCTGATCTCCGCGTTCGGGATTAGCCCCAATAGCGGATTGAACAGATTCTTGAATTCCATTTAATAGTTCTTGGTCTTGGTCTCCGTCAACCATAACTGAAACGGTTAATCGTTCTACTTCTCCCCCGGCGTAAACTTTTCGTTCTATTTTTTTATTTATTTCGTAATTAGTTACTGTATTTACACTTTCCTGCTGACTATTTTGGTTACCGTTTCCTTCTGCTTGGTATTCCGGTATGTTCGATTCAGTGCCGGCTGCACCACCATTACTCTGCGAAGTTGTCTCACTGGTTTGTTCACTAATTTCTTCGCTTCTAACAATGCCTTCACCGCCTTCTACAGGGGTATAGGTTTTGCTTTCTGTTTCTCTCTGGTCAAAATTTAACTTTGCATTTACCTTAACTGAAAAATTGTCAGGCCCTAATACTTTTGTTAACATACTTTTTAAATCTCTTTCTAATGAATCTTCAAAGTTATTCTGAATTTCTAAGTTTTCTTTACTAACCTGACTGTTTGAGTTACCACCTGACCCTTCAGCGCTTAATAAGTTACCACTAGTATCGACTACAGTTACTTCAGAAGGACTTAAATCCTGAACACTGCTCGACACTAAATTTGTAATAGAATTTATCTGTGATTCTCCCATCCTGTAACCGGTCTCTAGCTGGATCAAAACAGAAGCAGAAGATGATCTTTTTTCATCCAGATAGATACTGTCTTTTGGTGCAGTAATTTGTACCTTGGCATAATCCACACCACGCATGACTCTTATTGATCTACTAAGTTCACCGCCAACAGCCCTATAATAATTAACTTTTCTTTCAAAATCGGTTACTCCAAACTGGCTTTCATCAAATATCTCAAACCCTACAACTCCTTGAGTAGGTAAGCCTTCAGCAGCAAGTTCCATTCGAGCCTTATGAACCTGGCTTTTGGGGACTTCAATTGTACTACCACCATTCGTTATTTCGTAGGGAACTCCCTTTTCCTGGAGTGAATTCACTATTTTACCTGCTTCTTCTGAAGATACATCAGAAAAAAGTGGTGTATAAACACTAGAATCACCTGAAAATATTAGATAACCAAAAACAACAAGCACTAATATAGTACCTGCCCCAATCATAATTTTGGCCTTATTATCTAGGCTACCCCAGAGTTCTTTTATGTTTTCTATATAATCTGATAATGACTCCCACATATTTTATAATCTCTCCCAAACACCATTAAAGAGTGTTAAAATAATCTTATAATACATCATACCTGTAATCTCATAATCTCCTTATATGCATCTATTACTTTGTTTTGAATTCCCATTGTTAATTTCATTGAAGTTTCTGCCTTTTCTGCAGCAATCATAACCTGATGGATATTATCTGTTTTACCAAGAGCAAAATCTTCAGTGATTTGGTTGGAATCTAACTGCATATTATTTACTTTATTAATATTTTGTTGTAGTAAATCTTTAAAATTTAAGCTTTTTTGGTTTACTTTGCTCTGGTTAGGTTGATTTAAATTTAATAATTGAAGTCGATTTTGAATTGGATTAATCATTTATCTATTACCCCCTACCTATTTCTAGGGCTTTTAAAGCCATTCTCTTAGTAGTGTTTAAAGCAGTTACATTTGCTTCATAAGAACGAGAAGCATCAATCATATCAACCATTTCTGAAGTGATATTAATATTGGGCATTTCTACATAGCCATCTTGATTGGCATCGGGGTGATTTGGTCTATAAACAGTCTTAAAAGGAGAAGTATCTTCTCTAATACCTGCAACTTCTACTCCATTTTGTCCGTTATTATTACTCATCTTGCCTGCCATCACATTAGAAAAATTGTCATTTCTTTCCCTAAATATTGCTAACTTTCGTCGGTATGGAACACCTTCATCAGTTCTGGTCGTATTAACATTAGCAATGTTATCTGCAATTAGGTCCATCCGCATCCTTTGGGCCGTCAAACCTGAAGCACTTATATCAACTGTTGAAAACATTATTATTCACTCCCTCTTTGAATAACTTCCTGTAATAGACTAAATTTACCAGAAATTCTCTGTGTTAGAGTATTGTAATACAGATTATTTTTTGCTAATTTGGCCATTTCTGAATCTACATCCACATTGTTTTGGTCATTCCGGTAGGATGTATTTGAATAAGTATGCGGTTTGAAATTCATAGATGAATTTTCTTTAATTCCAAGACTGTTATGTTTTGAATTTGTACTAGCTAATCTAACAGTTTTGGATTGATTGCCATTATTATCCTTTAAATTATCTAAGTTTTTCTTTAGGATATCCTGGAAATTCACATCCTGCCTTTTATAATTTGGAGTACTAACATTGGAAATATTATTGGATAAGGCCTGATGTCTAGCATAAGAACCATCTAAACCAAATTCAAGTACATTAATGATTGAATTCAATTCCATCCTCCCTTTCTATTAAGAAGCTTTTGAAATTGCTTCTTTTACTCTATCTTTTTTAAATGGTTTTACAATAAAGTCCTGTGCTCCTAATTCAATTGCCTGAATAACAATCTTTTGTTGCCCCATTGCACTACAGACCACGATATTTGCATCGGGATCAATATCTAAAATGGCTTTGATCGCTTCAATACCATCCATCACGGGCATTGTGATATCCATTGTTACAATATCAGGCTCTTTTTCCTTATACATTTCGACTGCTTCTTTACCATTTTCTGCTTCTCCCAAGATTTCATAATCATCCTTTAAAATATTTTTGAGATTCAACCTCATAAAAGCAGCATCGTCTACTATTAGAACACTTTTCATGAATTCAGTTCCTCCTTATATAATGTTTGTTGTTGCTTGTGAATATTTATACATTATTTTCTATTTTTCTTATTAGAAAAGGGAAATACCCTAGTATAATAACGGTAAAACTTTACGTTAAATTAAGAGGTCATCTCTTTTATAAGAAGTAACTTTAACCTCTCCAGTATCCGTAAAAAACCTCATTGTTCTACCAAAATTTTCACCGGTATCTTCTGCAATAATTTTGATTTTTTCTTTTTGCAAAATTTCTTTAGCAGCTGCAGCATTTCTCTGGCCAATATTCATGACAGAATTATCATCACCAAAGCTAAACATTTTAGCTCCACCAACTAACTTGGCAATTATATTTCTTCTTTTGGCTCCCATTTCAACCATTTTTTCAATTAAATTTGGAATCCCAGTATCAGCATATTTGGCAATATCTTTTTTTCCATTGCTTTCAGGTAGCATAAAGTGAATTAAACCACTAACTTTTGTATATTTATCATATAATGCTAAACCGATGCACGAACCTAATCCTAATGTAACTAAAACCTGAGGTGGTTGTGCAATCTCATATTCAGCCATTTTTATTCGGATCTCATTATCACTCATCATTATCAAAGCCTAATGAGTTTAAGATAATAGATAGTGATTCGATCTGTGGAATGAAGAAAAAATAACCGTCAATTTTCCGTTCACCATCCATGAATTCTGTCTCGATTAACAGTACGTTCTCTCCCGTACTACTGGCAGAAATCATTGTTGAACTTAAAATAGCACCTGCCATATCATAAGAAAAACCGGGTACAGATTGAGTCATATTTAAATCTGTCATATCACCTATTGATTTTAAATAAGAACCACTTAAAATATTTCCTAATTCTTTTAAAAGAGATTCTTCCATCTCACCAATTTCTTCCGGTTCTATTTGTTTATCCATTACAACTTCTACTAAATATTTAATCGTTGTAGAAGGAAAGATAAATAGAATTGTACCTGGGGCTTCTCCAGTCACTTTAAATAATATACCGGCTACATGGTCTTCTTCACTACCAGTAATTGTACTAACATCTTCTAAAGGAATTATTTCTATAGAAGGAACTTCAATATTAATTTCCCTATCCAATATTTTGGAAAAAGATGTAGCTGCATTTCCAGCTCCAATATTGCCTACTTCTTTCAAAGCATCTTGTTGTATACTGTTTAATCCAAAATTTGTATTATCCAAAACTATTCCTCCTGAATATTCATCTTAAAAATATAACTTTGTTAATATAGAATTAAAAAAACCTACAGCAATAAGCCATAGGCACCAAAATATTATATATATCAAATATAATATAATATCAATTTGGCAGCCTGACCGTCTTTTTTTAAGACTCTTTTAGCTTTGCGCCCCTCTATCACTAAAGGTTTGCCTTTTTCAAATAGATTTGTATATAATTTAGTTTTAAAATTAGAATGTGAGAAATGTTGTATCTTGATAATTGTAAATTATTATAAATATTAATAATCACTTATAAATATTACTAATTTTCCCTTAAATACTAGTCATTTCTATAAAAGCAAATTCATGATAAGTTACTTTAAAATGATAACGAATTATTTATGGGATGTCAAGAAAAAACCAAAAATAATATTTATTGTAGATTTAATCAAGTAAATTGCAATGTATTATCTTGTAGTGATGAAAAACACACATAATTTAGATTTTTCAACTTATGATTATACATATTTGACATAAATTTCTTATCTCCTCTTATTTTTTTATTTTTTTTAATACTGATAATAAATATTTTAAAATTATCATTTTACTATATTTATATTTAAACAGAGAAGGCTATCCTAAATTTAATTTGAAGGATAGCCTTATACTGCATTTATAAGTTAAATTCATTTATATTATTGGATAGATCATCTGCCATTTCGGCTAATTCTTTAGCTGCATTTACTATTTCTTCTGTTGAAGCTATCTGTTCTTCACTTGAAGCAGCAACTTCTTGCGCATTACTTGCTGCACTTTTACTTACCTGTTCAATTTGTTCGATTGCTTCTTCAACTTGTTTACTGTTTTTGTTCATTTCTTTAATTGAATCTCTTAATTTTATTATCGCTTGATTGGAACTTTGAGAAGTTTCATTAATCATACTGAATATTTCACCAGAGTTTTCAATTGTTTCTACTCCTTCATCAACTACTTCTTCTGTTTTATCCATTTTCTCTACTGCAGTATCAACATCATCCTGAATCTCATTTATCAATTCTGAAATCTGTTCAGTTGCATTAGCTGATTCTTCAGCAAGTTCTCTAATTTCATCTGCAACAACACTAAAACCACGGCCTGCTTCTCCTGCTCTTGCTGCTTCAATTGCTGCATTTAAAGCAAGTAGATTAGTTTGAGCTGCGATGTCATTAATAAGATTAACAATTTCTCCAATTTCATTTGAAGATTCACCAAGTGAATCCATTGTATTTGCTACTTCTTTATAATAATCTTTAACTTGGTTTATCTTATTAACTGATTCTTTAATAGACTGATTACCTTTGTCAATATTATTCATTACTTCCTGTTCTTGCTCTTCTAGATCAACTGATTTATCTTTAGCTTTTTCAAGTCGATCAATTAAGTCTTTAATGTTTTCTGATGTTTCTTCTACTTGGGCAGTCTGTTCTTCAGCCCCAGAAGCTACATCTTCAATTGCATTTCCTACATGTTCTGCAGATTTTGTTACTTCATCTCCAGAAGCAGAAAGTTCTTCACTAGAAGCCGATAAATTATTTGAAACTTCAGCAACTCGCCCGATTAATTCTCGTAGACTTTCTTTCATGTTATTTAAAGAATTAGCAAGTTCACCAATCTCATCATCACTGTTATTATCTAAACTATCAACTGCTAAATCTCCGTCTGCAATTTTTTCAGCAAAGCTTTTTGCTTTTCTAAGTGGTTTGACTACACTTCTAGTAGTTAGATAAATAACTATTGAAGCAATAATGATTGCAATTGCAATTGCTAATATAGTTTTATTTCGAAAACTATTTAAAGGTGCCTGATATTCACTAGTCGGAAGTGCAGTAACTATTAAGTAATCTTTATATGGTTCATAGGTTTGCAGTAATTCCTGACCATTAAAGTTATTTACCATTTCACCTTCTTGTTCTTCTATTATGGTTTTACCCCAGCTATATTCGTTAATATTTGAACCGATTAAACTTTCATCAGGGTGACTGATTATATTACCATCTTTATTAGTAATATAGACATAACCGTTTTCACCATAATTAATATTTTGAGCAACTCTAGTAATGTTAATTTTATCTAAAAGAGCTTGTAGTTGCTTGGGTTGAACTCCAATTTGCACAATTCCAGTTGCCCCATCGCGGGCTACACCAACATATTTGAATAAGGAACCATCAGTACCTCTCTCTTGAGGAGGCTGTGAAAGTTGGAAGTCTTCATTTTCTAACCCTTCTAAAAATGGTCGGGTCTGCTCACTTTCATGAAAATCAAATCCTATAAAATCATCAACAGTAGACCATTGAATTACTCCGTTTTTATCTGTGACGTGTATTTCAGGTACTCCAAGACTTTTTACTAGACTATCAACTTTATTTTGAAGTAAAAAGTTTGGTGTTTCAACTAAAATCTGATTTATAGATTCAGTTACCATAATGAGGTACTTATCAATTGCATCTTCAGTCAGCTCAGCATTTTCTTGTCTATCCTCAATTGTATTTTTTATTTCAGCAATCTGAATATCAGATTCTTTCTCGATAGAATTCATTACATAATTTTGCTGAGAATTATATCCTATAAAACCTATTACCGCCATTCCAATTATTAACACCAGTAAAGTTGGTACTAAAAATTTAGTAGTAATACTATTAAAATTAAATATCTTATTATCCAATTATAACAACTCCTTATCCTATTGAGAATATTATTTTAAATTTGATTGATTTAACTTTTTTGATCAATAAATTTTGCCTCATATTTTTCTTGAGCAAGATACCCCTTTCTGCTTTTTGTTTTTTTATTAAGTTCAGTAATGTTTTTCTGGATCTTATTTTTTTCATCATTTAAATTTTTATTGTTTTCTTTTTCTAACTGCTGTATTTTTTCCAGTAGTTTTTTTAACTCAATAAATATTTCTTTGGGATTATCTTGTTTTTCTAAATATTTTTCAATACTAGAAAGTTCATTTATATCCTGAATTATTTTTTGCTTTGCACTTATTATTTCATTAAGCTTATCTATATTCTTTTCTTTAATTGCATCTTTTTGTTGTTTTGTTAACTCATAATATTTTTTATAATAATCATATAAATCCAATAAGTTCACTTCCCTGCTATAATTTTTATATAACATAAAATAATTCAGTATATTATTAAATGATGATGATAATTCTTATAATAAGATGCTAAATATTACTTTATGACCCGTAATTGGGCTATTAGATAACTTTATACACTTTAAATCAAATATTTATTATTCTATTAGTTTGATTATAAAGACAAAAATAATTCAATTTATTTTTACCAAATTGAATTATTTTAATTCGATTAGACTCTAATATCTATATTATTACCTCTATTTGGACCTGCTGCATTTTGAACTGCCTGACTTGTTTCTTTCATTCCTTCTATAAGTTTACTTACTGTAGCTCCATCTTGATTTAAAGATTTCTGCATAGCAGACATATTCACTGCATGTTGAACACTTGCAATTTGATTTTGCATAGCTGAACTAATATCCATATCATCACTCTCCCTTCTTTGATATAATAATATTATCAATCATTATTTAAAAAATCAAAAATTATTTTATCCTCAGCTTTAATAACTCTATCAGAACCTGAACCTGTTAGTTCAACTGTAACTTTTCCAATTCCAAAAGTTTCATTTACCTTCTGCTGTATCTCACCACTCAGCTCAGTCAGGTTGTATTCCCCGGGTTCGACCTTCACAGTCTCATTCTCTCCATTATGATTTATATAAAAGATATTATTGCTTTCGTCCACTCTGATCGGTCTCTTTACCGGGTCTATACCTATTTCACTTCTGGCTTTAGCTTTCCTGGGATCCTCATATATGTAATTATTATTTTTGAGATTTTTCTTTTCTCTGACTACATTCTGCTTCTCATTTTGCACAGTCTTATCCTTAGAATTGCTCTGGGTCATGTATTCTTTACTATAAGTGTTTACAGGGTTTATTCCATTTATTCCAGGCATTGTTTTCACCCCTAATTGCTAAATTCATCAAAATTATCTTTTTTTACTACATTGCGATTTGCATATAAGTTGTTGCTGTTTTAAACATTCCTATGTGTGTAAATCCGTAGTCCATTATTTCCTCTCCTTAATTTCTATAATTTTATTAACAATGTAATTCATTTGATCTTTTTGCAAATTAATACTTCC